>Ga0265295_1002903_pt1:5000-25956 | contig 25956 bp, 21 predicted proteins | sample Munlansysbiofilm_FD_192503 | JGI IMG/M metagenome (GOLD analysis project Ga0265295, IMG submission 192503) | Leachate microbial communities from a municipal landfill in Southern Ontario, Canada - Methane capture system biofilm | ecosystem: Engineered > Solid waste > Landfill >... | reverse complement strand
TCTACATCACGCCGCAGGGCACACTTGTTGGGCACAACACAAAAAGGGTTAGCCCGTTTCCGAGCTAACCCTTTGATTTCTTTGGCGCGCGATACAAGATTCGAACTTGTGACCTTTGGCTCCGGAGGCCAACGCTCTATCCAGCTGAGCTAATCGCGCATGCGGAGGGCAGTTATACGCCAGCCGGCGAAAAAAGGCAATGGTAAAGTCACTGAGGCACGGGCAGACCGAAGCGGTACACCCCGATGCTTCGCTGCCGCCAGTACTGCGGAGGAAATGTTCCATGTTGCAGCTGCAAAAAATCACGACGGTTTACAACGATTGTGAAGACCGTGTCCAGCTTTGCGGTGAGTTGGCCAACGGTGAAACCCTGCAACTGTGGTTGACGTTGCGTCTGCTCAATCGATTGGTGGTCCATCTGTGTCATCTGCTCGAAGGGCAAGGGGCTGACGATCTGCAAACACAGGTGCGCAACAGCTTTGCCCAGCAGGCTGCTGCCCAGAGCCACAGAGGTCAGGCGCCGGTGCAACTGCGGCAACCCAAAACCCGTTTTCTGGTGCATGTGGTTGACGTGGTCCAGCGGCCCGACGCGTTGCAGTTGCTGTTTAAGGAGGACCCTGACAGTTCTGTTCCAGCTGTTAGTCTCAATCTGCAGCACAGCCAACTGCGCCAGTGGCTCAATATCCTCTACAACCAGTACCGGCTGGCGGGCTGGCCCTTGGGTGTCTGGCCGGAATGGGCTGCGCTGGAACCAGGCACTGCCACTCGCCCTGCGCCCGTTTTACACTGACGACCGGGGAGGTTGCTGTGTCGTGTGCAGGGTTTATTGCCGTATTGGCTGATAGTAACGGTCGTTGGGTAAACTTTGGTGAAGGGTTGGCCGATATATTGCTCAAGAGCAGAGGAAATTCGGATAACGGAAAGCGTTGCAACAGCGCGGCTGGAGTGTCTTAGGCCGCTTGGCAGCAGGGGGATGGACATGCGACTGACGGAAATGACGCAGGGCGGGCAGACGCCGCCGCAGCGTGTGATGGCCGGTCAGGTTCGTGGGACCGGCGATTTTGCGGTACTTTTTGCGTCGGCGGTGCAGGGCGATGCTTCGGCAGCGCTGGCGGATATGGCGCCACTGATGCTGGCCAGCAGCCGGCAGGTGTTCGCGGTGGGGTCGCCGGAGGTGCGAGAGAGTGCTTCGCTGGCGTGGCAAGCGGGTCTGGCACACTACCGTGCGGCGACCGTTGAGTCGCAGTCGGAGAGGTCGGCGTCGCTGGCAGGGGCTCTGCGGCAGATGGAGCAACAGCGGCAGCAGGGTACGGTGACAGGGGCGGAAAAGGGCGCGGTGCTGGAGTTGGCAGAACGGGCAGCGGCTCGTTACGATTTGAGCCCGGCGTTGGTAAAGGCGGTTATCCAGGCGGAAAGCGGCTTCAATGTGCGGGCGCAGTCGCATGCCGGGGCGCAAGGTCTGATGCAGTTGATGCCGGGGACGGCACGTGATCTGGGTGTGAGTGATCCGTTTGAGGCGGAGCAGAACGTGATGGGCGGTGCGCGTTATTTGCGTCAGTTGCTTGATCGCTTCGAGGGCAATCTTGACCGAGCGTTGGCGGCCTATAATTGGGGCATGGGCAATGTGGAACGTAAGGGGCTGGCGCGGATGCCGCAGGAGACCCGCACCTATCTGGCGCGGGTAAAACAGTATCAGGCGGAATTTGTCTGATGCGCTTGCCCCTTCGTGTGAGCGAGACTACAAGAATGCCAACAAAAAACGGACCGGGCTGGTCCGTTTTTTGTTGGTGCATGGTGCCGTGGCGGGAATCAGGGGCGATCCTGCGGATAGGTGGAATTGAAGCTGTAGGAAGACACGCGACCATCGGGGTTGAAGCGGATGACCAGATCGCGGGTCTGGGTGTTGCCGAACAGTGAATAACGATAATCGCCATAGGTCCAGGTCTGCTGACCGTCTTCCACGCCGGTGCGCCAGGGCTCCCCGAGGTAGCCAAGCAGGTCGGCCTTGGTGGTCTGACCGATCTTGATCTGCGGCACGGCGGTGACATTGAATGGTCGGCCGGCGCTCATGCAACCGGTCAGGGTAAACAGACTCAAGGCGATAAGCAGGGTGTAGACGGGGCGCATGTGATTTCTCCTGACGTGAACGGTCCGAGGGATTTGGAAAGCCTTGGATGGCGCGGGTCAGCCTGGTGGCGCCCGCCATATCACAAGGCGGCAATGACGGCAGAATAATCCGGCCTGCGGTCCTTGGCAATGGCTGTTTGGCCGTGTCAGTGGCAGGTTGAAGAGGTCTTTTTTTGCCGAGGCTGAACGCTTTGCACTAAACTTTGAGGTGGACATGGCCGAAAGAAATACACAGGTGCCAGCGTCGTGGGTGCAGGCGCTGATCGGCCTTATCATGAAAGGCCGACATAATATGAACAGAATAATGGGAGGCGCGTCATGGCGGAAATTTCCTTTGGCGGATTGGCAACGGGGTTGCCGACGGAGGATCTTGTTACCGGCCTGATGGCGATTGAACGTCGACCGCTGGAGCGGCTGGAAGAGCAGAAGAGTTACGAGACGGAGCGGCTGAACGCCTACGCTCAGTTTAAGGGAAAGCTTGATGGCCTGCGCAGTGCCGTGAGCGGGCTGAGCCTGACCAGTCAGGTGCGAACCACGGCGACACAGGTGGCCAGCGGTGCGCCTTTCAGCGCGACCAGTTCTGCGGCGGCGCCCGGCAGCTACGATCTGGCCGTGGTGCAGCTGGCCCAGGTGCAGAAGACAGTGAGTGGTGGATTCGCCTCCGATAGCCTGGCGTTGCTGGGCAGCGGCTCTTTGACCCTGGGTGAAACAGTCATTACGATTGACGAGAGCAACAACAGTCTGCAGGGGCTGGCGGCGGCCATCAATGCCACCAGTGACGCTTCTGGCGTACAGGCCACGATTATCAATGATGGCAGTTCCACCAATGGCTATCATCTGGTGCTGACGGGCAAGGATGCGGAAACCGCTTTCACACCAGTGGTGAATTTGACCAGCGGCGGTGAGCCGGTGGAGCTGGGACTAACGACGGTGCGTCATGCCCAGCAGGCCGAGGCGTACATCGATGGCATTCGCGTTGTCAGCAACAGTAACCGCCTGACCGGCGTGATTGCCGGCCTGACGATTGATCTGACTGGCACCAGTACGCAGACCTCGGCCGGAACGGCTGAGGAAGGTGTGCCGCCTCATGAATGGGCTGATCCGCCCCAGTATCAGACCAGCAATCTGACGGTGACAGCGGATACCGAGGCGCTGCGCAGCAAGGTGCAGGATTTTGTCGATGCCTACAATGGCGTGATGGACTGGATTTCCGCCGGCTACCCGGAGTTTGGCGCCGCCTCAACCGAGTCGACGACAGAAGAAGGCGAGGACGCGGCGGACAGCAACAGCCTGAGCAGCCTGCTGCGTGGTGATGCCAGCATCAACAGTGTCAAGCGGCAGTTGCAGGGGCTGCTGTCGTCAGTGGTCGACAACAGTGGCGCGCTCAGCAGTCTGTCGCAACTGGGCATTTCAACCCAGCGTGATGGCTCCCTGAGTCTAAACGCGACCGAGCTGGAAAAACAGCTCAGCAACAACTTTACCGATGTTGGCAAACTGCTGGCCGGTGATGATGCGGGCGAAGGGGTGATGAAGAAATTCAACAGCGCCCTGCTGCAGCTGACCAGCACCAGTTCGGGGCTCTATGCCGAGAAAAAAGCCCGCTACGATGCCGCCGTGGCGCGGCTCGACAAGCAGATTCTCAATACCGAGGCCCTGATGGACAAGAAGGAGCTGGCCATCCGCGAGCGCTTCAACGCAATGGAATTGCTGGTCAGCAGCATGAATTCCCAGAGCAGCTTTCTGACCCAGCAGATGGATCTTCTCTCCAACATGATGACGGGGAATAACTGATGAATGCCTACACGCAGCACTACCAGCAGAACCAGATCTTGACCGCTTCACCCGAACAGATTCTCATTATGCTGTATGACGGGGCGATTCGTTTCACCCGTCAGGCCATGCAGGGAATCGAGGGCAACCGGCCATCGCTCAAGCTTGAAGGCATCAGCCGCGCCATGGCTATCATTGCCGAGCTGGCCAACACCCTGGATCATGAGGTGGGCGGGGAAATCGCTGCCAATCTGGACGGGTTGTACCATTTCATGATGCGTGAACTGACGACAGCGCGGCGTGACAACGACCTTGATCGGCTGAAAACGGTGGAGCATCTGCTGCTTGATCTGCGGTCCACCTGGGTTGAGGCTATTGCCGTGGCGCGGCAGGAGAAGGCCGGTCCATCGGTAGCGGCACCTCAAACGGAGGAGCCGCAGTACCGTTCGATTTTGGCGGCAGGTTAGGGCGGCACGATGTCCGATCCGCTAACGGAGGAGCTGCAGAAGGCGCTACAGGCCTCGCTGACCCGTTATCTCGCCATGGAAGGGCTGCTGCAGCGGCTGGAGGCCGCACTCGCTGGACCCGAGGAGGCGTTGCCGCCCTTGGTGGTCGAGCTGAGTCAGGCTCAGCGGATTCTTGAACGCGAGGAGGAGCCTGTTGCTGTTCTGCTGCAGCAGCAGGGGGTGGCGCTGATACCGCATCCGTTGGCGCGGCAGCGTCAGGCGGCCATGACGCGGGTGCTGGAATTGAATCGTTTGCTTTTGCCCAGAATCAATGGCATGATGGCGCTCCTTTCCCATGAACTGAAAGAGTTGCGCGACGGTCGAACAGGTATTAGCGGCTATCGATCGACGGGGGCGAGTGCCCGCCGCGACCGAATCACTGCTTGAATCTTGCCCGCCCCGGCCGTCACGCTTGCACTGGCTTGACCTGAAAAGCCTGGAGTCGAGACGCCGTGGCGGATTTTGCCCTGTTCAAATATCTCGAAAAGCCCGCCTTGCTACGGGTATTCCTGCTGCTGGAGGATGGCAGCAAGGAGCGCTTGGAGGCGGTGGCCCGTATTATTGCCGCTCCTTATCTGGAACTGAAGTTTCGCCCTGATGAGTTGCCGTTGAACCGGGTACGCATCGGGGCGAAACTGCTTCTGTCGCTGGACACGCGGGTGGGTACCGTGTCCATGTATGCCCATATCGACGAGATCACCAGCCCGCGGGTGCTGCGCGCGCTGGCGCTGGAAACCTTTTCTTATAGTCAGCAACGGGAATATTTTCGGGTTAATACCGCCATCAAGGTGGTGTACAACCGCCTGACCCCGGGTAGTGCCACGCCGCCCTTGCGGGTGCCGACATCCTCGATCAATCTCAGTGGCAGCGGCGTGCTGGTTGGCTGTGAAAACAAGCTGCCCGAGGGCGAGCTGTTTGAGTTGGGCTTCTACCTGCCGGAGCAGGAGCCGTTTTGGTGCACTGCTCAGCTGGTGCGGCTGGATACCAAGCTGCGCGGAGGCTTTGAGGCGGCTTTTAAGTATCTGCAAATCGAAGCGGAAAACCGTGACCGGCTGATTTCCTTCTGTTTGGCTGAACAGCGTCGGCAGTTGCGCACCAAGGTGCAGGTGGCCGGTTTCTGACCTTGGTGGCGGCGCCTGCGTGGTGTCTTGCCGCGCTTTCGTTCTTCAATCCTTCCCTGCTTTTCGGTCCCTGATTCGTTTCGGAATTGCCTTGGGGTGTCGCCATGGATGTCATCACCCCCGTACCGCCGCCCAGCATTACTCTGCAACCTGTCGCGCCGACGGCGCAGGCGGCTGATGCCCTGCAGCAACAGTTGCAACCCTACCAGTTCATTCCGGCGACCATTGTCGAGCAGGAGGGGGGCCGTGTGCTGCTTGATCTGGGGCATCAGAAGCTCTGGGCTCAGGCGCGTGGTGAGATTCCGCTGCCACTGGGAACCCCTTTGCGGTTGCAGGTGCTGACGACCCAGCCACAGCTGCAGTTGCAGGTGCTGCCGCAGGGCCTTGATGCCCATCTGCTGCGGTTGTTGCCTCTGTTCAGTCGCCAGACCCCGTTGGGGGAGCAGCTGGCGCAGTTGCTGCAGCCGACCTCGTCGGCTGGAAGTCAGCCTTCCTTGCCGCCAGCACTGCAACAGCCGTTGCAGGCGTTCGCCACACTGCTGCAGGGGCGTCCGGCGCCTGTCGCGGCCGCCATCGGCCAGGGAACCGCGGAACGCAATGGCGGGGTGCCACCGCAGATTTCCGGGACGCAAAATGCTGCATCGTCGAGCCCGCTTCAGACCCCGATCGCGATGTTGTTGGGGGCGGAGCAAACCACGCTTTCTGCAGCGGGCCAGACCGCGCCGGCCCTGTTGCGCCAGCTACTGGCGGCATTGCCACCGGCGCCAGCGACGCCTGGTACGCCATCAGCTGGAACGGGGCCAGCGGCACAGGTGTTAAACGCGCTTTTGCAGACCCTGGAACCGGTGGCCAGTGGCGGGTCACAGTTCCAGGGACCAACGCTTGCCGAGTCGACGCCGGCGCTGCTGGCGGCTGACGAGGTTGTAGCGCGCTTGCAACAACTGCCGGAGACGGCGCGTGCCGAGCTTTTACAATTGTTGCCGCAACTGGAAGCGGTCCTGCCGACGGTTTTGCCGGGGCACGCGCCTGGTTCGGCGGAGCTGGACGCCGCCCGAGGTCTGCTGCAACAGCTGGCGGTGCTGCTGGCCGGTCGTGGCGCCAGTCCTGGTCCCGCAGCGCAAGAGTTTCTGCCACCGCCGGCCGAACAGTTGCAGCAATTGGTGCGGATGCTGGGTCTTGACCTGGAAGGGCGCCTGTTTCATGGCGCGGTTGAAGAGGCGCGCGCCAGCCTGAAGGGGCTGCTGCTGGGGTTGCAGGATCAGCTGGAGGCGGGGCCGCAAAAGGAAGGGGTTCAACAGCTGTTGCAGCAGCTGGAATTGTTGCAGCTGTGCCGGGCTCGGCTGGCGCAGGATGGCTTGATTTTTTTGCCGTTGCCCTTTGATGGTTTGCAGCAGGGCTACGTTTTGGTGGAGGAGCATGCGGCGGATGCTGACCGACCGCAGCGTCGAAGTTACAGTGTGCAACTGAATCTGCGTTTAAGTCAGCTGGGTGATCTGAACGTGCACCTGTTGCTTGAGGGACAACAGCTGTTTGTGCGACTGTGCTGTGCCAGCGAGGATAGCGCGGCGGTGATGCGCGCCAGTCAAGCCGGTCTGGAACAGGCGCTGCAGCCTCTCGGCCTGCGTTCCTTGCAGGTGGCGCTGGGCGCGCAGTCGCCTGAGGCGCTGCTGGTGCAGCGGTTGGCGCCGCAACACCATTCCTTTGTGGACCGGCGGGTGTGATGATGTCGCCGGTGCGGGAAGATTCCCAAGGGAGCGGTGTTGCGCCGCTCAAACGGGCGGTCGCCATCCGCTACGACCGCGATCAGGCCGATGCGCCGGTGGTGGTGGCCAGCGGTCAGGGCCAGGTGGCCGAACGCATCATTGCCTTGGCGATTGAAGCGGGCTTGCCCATCACCAGCGATCCTGATCTGACGGAGTTGCTGGCCAAGATTCCTCTGGGGGCGGAGATACCCGTGGAACTCTACCAGGCGGTGGCTGAGGTGTTGGCCTATGTTTATCGTCTTAACGGCACGTCAGCACGCTGATCGCCTTTGCGTGTCTGCTGCTTTTTAGCCGGACACTTGACGCCAGTGTCCCGATCATCGTTCCGATGTTTTGTGTGCACATCTCAATCTTGCGACCTCAGTCGATTTGATCTCTGAACAGGAGCCCCTTCATGGCTGTACTGACGGACAAGGGGCGCGGTATCCGCGCCATGTTTGATGCCATTGCCCCGCGTTACGATCTGCTCAACCGTTTATTATCCCTTGGAATCGATCGGCGCTGGCGGCGGGTGGCTGTGGGACAGCTGCGGGTGCCGCCAGGCGGCTTGGTGCTGGACATGGCGGCCGGCACCGGTGACGTGGCGCTGGAGATCGCCAGCCGCACGCCGGATTCGGTGCGGATCATCGCTGAGGATTTTACCCAGGGCATGCTGCTGGCGGGTCGCCCCAAGCTGGCTGCCTCGCCCTACGCCCAGCGGATTGGATTGGTCAATGCTTCGTGCGAGGCCATTCCGCATCCGGATGGGCTGTTCGATGGTGTGACCATCGCTTTTGGTATCCGCAACGTGGTGGACCGCGCTCAGGGTCTGCGTGAGATCTGTCGTGTGCTCAAGCCGGGCGGGCGGGCGGTAATCCTCGAGTTTTCCATGCCGGCCAATCGGTTGTTCGGGGCTCTTTACCGCTTTTATTTCAATCGCGTGCTGCCCTTTGTGGGCGGCTTGCTGTCACAGCGGTCGGCCTATCGCTATTTGCCGGATTCGGTGGCGGCTTTTCCGTCTCAGCAGGCCTTTAAGCAGATGATGGCCGAGGCGGGCTTCTGTGGTCTCTACCACCGCGATCTGACCTTTGGCATTGCGACGGTTTACGTCGGCGAACGACCGGTCTGAGGCGCGCAAGGCCTCAGCCGGCTGGCAGTGCTGCCGATAGCGGGCAGACTGCCGGTGGAAGCTGGAATCTTGGGGGAATCGCTTGGGGGCGGTTCCCCTTTTTCGTGCTGGTGACGGGCAACCTTCCGACTTTTTATTCTTCAGGGTTTGGTGGCGTTGTCGGGCCGGTTGAACAGCAGCCGGCGCGGTTCATGAATGAGGGTAGCGGGGAGATCGATTGTGCGGCGCAGGATGTCGATAAGTTTGGTGGATACCGAATCGAGGGGCAGCATTTCAACTTCGGGCTCGCGCACCGGGCCGCTGACGGCGAAATGAACGGTGACCAGCCTGTTTTCGCTGCCGGTCAGCAACCAGCCGGCCACAGGCACGCGCGACAGCAGGCTATCGACGGTTCCCAGTGGGCTGATCGCCAGCAGCAGATCAAGTTCCTGCTGTGTCAGCTGATAATCGCCGGCGACGGCCAGATTCATGGCATCGCTTTCGATCAGCAGGTTTTCGCTGTGCAAGCGGCCTTCGCCCAGCTGGATGGTGGCGCCAAGCTGGTTGAACGGCATGCCTTCGCGGGCCATGTCGGGCAACTGGAAGCGGAACAGCTGGGCAACATTGAGAAGGGAGAAGGCACGTGACAGGGTACGGAAACGGCGCAGGACGCCGTCCTTGATCTGTAGACTGACTTCGCCAAGGGCCTGTTGACGAAACTGGCCAGTCAGGGGGCCCTGCAGGCGAAAGGCACTGGTGAGTTTGCCGCTGACCAGACCCTGTTCGTCGAACAGTTGCTGGTAAATGGTGCCGGCGCGCAGGCGCTGAACGCGGCCATCGACGAACAGGTGGGCGTGGGGCTCGCTCAGGCGCACGATCAGGCGGGCATCGCCGTGACCGCCAGCGGCATGAAATTGCAGTGGCTCCAGGCGCAGCTGCCCCGGCTGAATGTGCAGCAGGGCGTTGGCATCGCTGAAGCTGAAGCCGCGGAAGATGCCGCGAGCGACGTGACAGTGCAGCCGTAGGGTTTCGTCTTCTGGCAGTATTTCCGGGACGGGAGGAGTGGTGCTGTTGCCTGGCTTGGCCAGTGATGCCTGGGGGGCGGATTCCGGCGGGTCGATGGGCCTGTCGTGCCACAGGGCGATGACCTCGTCGATATTGCCATAATCGGCATCGATGTTGAGATCCATGTCGGGGCCGGCGAACAGCAGGGTGCCCTGTACCCGTGCCTGTGTGCCCTGGGCCAGGCGGACTCGGGCGTCGACGAAATCGATGCCACGGCCATGGATGCGCAGATGGCCGATAAGATCGTGCAACTGGGCTTGGCGGGAGTTGAAAATCAGATCACTGGCGGGCATCTGCGTTAAAACCGTGCGGATGTCGGCGACAGGGGCCCGTAAATCGGCGATGCGGGCACGGAGCCGTAACGGTGACCCTTCACCCAGCAGCAGATCAAGGGGATCGCAGTGGGCCTGCCAGTCGTTGAGATGAATGGTGCCATGAATCTGGTGCAGGGGTGCCAGAATGCGCGCGGGAGCGATGGCGCAGCCATTGAGGCGCAGCTGGCCCTGGCCGTGCAGACCGCTGGCATTCCGGCGCAGACGGTAGTCCAGAGCGACCGGCCCGCGCAGTTCCATCAGCTCCAGCAGGTCGAAGCGGCGGGCCAGCCGTTCCAGAGCGAAGCTGGGCAGCTGCAGCTGCAGCTGCCAATGGTGTTTCTGGCGATAATGGCCATTGAAGCGCAGATCCAGGCCATCAAGTTGCAGCCGTCCGTCCTGTAGTTGCCAGTCGGCGGTGCTGGTGTCGCCAGAGGGGGTGGCGGCGCGGTTCGCCAGCAGTGCATCCAGGTGGGAGCAAAGGTCATCGGCCGGCAGGCGCAGGCTGGCGCTGGCGCTGGCCTTCGCGCCGGGCGCTTTGCGCACGATACGGGCCAGGTCAAGGTGGGCGGCTGTCAGGTCGAGCTGCAGTTGCCACTGGCGTGCTGTGTCAGCGGGGTCTAGCTGTAACTGTAGGGGGCCTTGCAGGTCAAGCTCGGTGGTGTGGTAACGCAGTGGGTTGCTGTGCAGCTGCCAGTGCGGTCCCTGCTGTTCGATGTGCAGTTCAAGCGCCGTGTTGGCAGCGGTAACGGCGGCGAATGCCGGTAATTGCAGTGACCACTGGCTGCGTTGCAGCAGGGTTGTCAAGGATTGATGCAGGGAACCGGCTAACTCCAGCTGACGGCAGTGCAGTTGAGCGCCGTCGAGCCAGGCCGGCCACGGACTTGTGGTTGCTGGCGCCAGCCAGGGCTGCAGGCTGGCGAGGCTCAGCGGTTGGCTGTGCAGTTGCAGCTGCAGTTGCTGGCTGTCCGGCTGCCAGCTGCCACTGGCCTGGAATTGCAGGGGGCCCGCATGGAGCTCGATCTGGCGCAGTTGCAGCTGGTTCTGCCCCGCCTGCCACAGCCCATTGATCTGCACCCGTTGCAGGGGGAGGGGCGCCCGTTCGCCCCATTGCAGAGTCGGAATGTTCTGTGACCGATCTGGCTGCACCCGCAATTGAAGTGCCAGCGCTGTTGGGTCGGGGCTGTGCAGGTCAAGATCGAGATGTACCGCTCCCTGGAGCCGCAGGGGCTGTCCGGCCAGCGCCATGGCAGGCAGCTGGCCGCTGTCGAATCCGTCCAGCTGCACATGCAGGCGCAGCGGGTCGCGGTCGGCGCTGGCGTGCAGCTGACCGTTGAGTTGCCAGCGGCCGGCGCTGCTGTTCTGACCCGTCCGGCCGATGTGTCCCTTTGCCTGGAGTTGCAGCCACCCCGTTGTCTGGACAGAGGCCAGATTGAGCCGATCGAACTGCAGTACCCAGGGGCTGCCGGCCAGTCGCAGTTGGCCCTGGTCAATTTGCAGGTGCTGCCACGGGGTGCGGTGGTGCCATAGCTGAGCCAGTCGTTGCTGGTATTCCTGCCAAAGCTGGTCAGAAAGATGGGCAGTCGGGGCGGGCGCTGGCGCAGCAGCCACTGGCTCGGCGGCCTTGACCGGGGTGGTAACACCAGCGGCGGGCGGTTGCCAGTAAATGTCCGGCTGGTGCAGATGCAGGCGGCCGGCGTGGATCTCGCCGCGTAGCAGCGAGCGGCCATCGAGGTGCAGTTGCAGCCGGGGCGACTGCAATCTCAGGCCCAGTGCCGGCAGGGCCAGTTCGATTTGCCGCAGTTCAAGACCGGGGCCGCTGCGCAAGGTCAGCTGGGCACTGGCAAAACGCAGCTGTACGCCACTGCGTTGCTGCAACTCGTCCAGCAGTAGCTGCTGCAGTCTGCCGCCCTGACTGTGCCATAGAGCGACCAGGCCGGCAGCGCCGCACAACACAATCGCCAGAGCGGTCAGTAGCAGTGACCGGAAGCGGCGTCGCGCTGGGCGGGGGCGGGCTGGATGGTGACTGGGGTGAGAGCTGGTCATTGCGGAAGCAGCCTTGCCGCGCCTGTGCCGGCGCTGCCGGCGCAACGGGCCGGGCAATGGGATTTGCAATTCAATCAGGGGGTTGCTACCATACGCCGGCCCTGGTGGCGGGGACTTGGGCGTGTTGATGTTCTGTTGTATAGCAGAAATGGCGGGCGAATGAAAATACGACGCATCGAAATCGTCGGCTTTAAATCCTTTGTCGACAAAACCGTGCTGGTTTTCGATGCGGGTATCAGCGCTGTTCTTGGGCCGAATGGCTGTGGCAAGAGTAATCTGGTGGATGCTCTACGCTGGGTGATGGGCGAGCAGAACGCCAAGAATCTGCGTGGCCAGGTCATGGAGGATGTGCTGTTTGGTGGTAGTGACAGCCGGCGGCCTCACGGTCTGGCCGAGGTGTCGCTGGTGTTCAGTCACAGCGCCGAGATTCAGCACCCGCTGGTCAAGGATTTCAATGAAATCATGGTGACCCGGCGGCTTTATCGCAATGGCGAGAGTGAATATCTGATCAATCGGGCGTCCTGTCGGCTGATGGACGTGACCGAGCTGTTCATGGATACCGGTATCGGTGCGCGGGCTTATTCGATTATCGAGCAGGGCAAGATCGGCAGCATTCTGCACGCGCTGCCGGAACAGCGTCGCAGCCTGATCGAAGAGGCGGCCGGTATCACCAAATACAAGGCGCGCAAGAAGGCGGCGCTGCGCAAGATCGAGGCCACCCGGCAGAATCTGGTGCGGCTGGGCGACCTGATCGGTGAGCTTGAGCGGCAGCTCGGCAGCCTGCAGCTGCAGGCCGAACGGGCTGAGCAGTACCGCCGGGTGCGGCGCGAACTGCGCGCGCTGGAATTGCTGCAGGCCTGCCACGAATGGCGCCGACTGGGCTCGGCCGTGCAGGACGGTTGCCGGGCGGAGCAGGAGCTGCAGCTGCAGCTGACCAGTCATCAGGCCCGTATTGATCAGCTGCAGCTGCAGCTGGAGAGAACCCTGTTGCAGCGTACTGAGGCCGAACAGCAGCTGCAACAGTTGCAGCAGCAGGTGCTACAGCATCGCAGTGATGCCCAGCAGTGTGAAAACGACATGCGCCTGTTGCAGCAGCAACAGCAGAACCTGCAGCAGCAGCGGCAGGAAGGAAGTGGTGAGTTGCAGCAGGCCAGCCAGCGGCAGCAGCTGGCCGAGCGTCGGCTGCAGGAGTTGACGCGGCAGCTCGACGATTTGGGGCGACAGGCACGGTGTGCCCAGGAGGATTGGCAGCAACGCCAACAGGCCTTGCAGGCCGATCTGGAGCTTGACCGTCAGCAGGGCGTGGCGCTGCAGACGGCGCGTCAGCAGTGGCAACAGGCCAATCAGGAGCTGCTGCAGCGCCGGACGGCCTGGGCGCGGCTGGAGCAGCAGCAAGCGACGGCGGTTGAGACGGTACAACGCCAGCAGGTGGCGCTCGACGCTTTGCAACAGCAGGGCACGCAGCAACGTCAGACATTGGCGGCGTTGCAGGTCGAGGTAGAACAGTTGCGGCAGGCTCGTCAGCACAGCGAGCAACAGCAGCAGCAGGCACTGTGCCAGCGCGATCAGCAGCGTCAGCAGGTGCAGCAGGCCCGACAGGTGCAACAACAGGCGGCCGCCGAGCTGAATCTGGTTCAGTCGCGCCATCAGTCGCTCCATGAACTGGTGACGGGTGGCGAGGATGTTGGCGCCGATACCCGTGCCCTGCTCGCCGATTCGCAGTTGTGCCAGCTGGGCGCCAGTCTGCTGGCCGATGGCCTGCAGGTGCCGGCGGAGCTGGAAGAAGCGGTGGCGGTGGCGCTGGAACAGCAGCTGCAGGCCGTGGCGCTCGACAGTGTCGCGGGCTTGGCGACCCTCTTGGCTCAGCATGATCTGCCGGGCGGCAGGCTGCAGCTGCCCAGGCCGGCCCTGACGCCAGCCGGGGCGCCGGCCGGTGTGCCGCTGAGCGATTGCCTGGTCGGTGATTCTGCCGTCGCGGCGGCCTGGTTAAATGGCGTCTGGCTGGTGGAAAGTCTGTGGCCTTTTCTTGATCAGCCACTGGCAGCGGGGCTGATGCTGGTAACGAAGCGGGGTGATAGCCTGTGCTGGCGCGGCCGGCTGGTGCTGGCTGGCCAGCAGTCGACCGGCCAGCTGTTGCGCAACCGCCGCCGGCTGACGGAGTTGGCGCAGCAGGTCGACCAGCTGCGCCAGCAACTGGAACGGGAGACGGCGCAGGTCGAGAGCCGGCAGCGGCTGAGGGATACGGCGGAACAACAGCTGCAACACTGGCAGCAGCAACTGCAGCAGCAGCAGTTGCAGTTACGTGGGCAGGAGAAGGAACTGGAGCTGGCCCAGCGCAATGAGCAGCAGCTGGGCCAGCGGCTGGAACGTCAGCGGCAGCAGTTGCACCAAGCGCGGCAGCAGCGGGATCGGCTGCAAGAACAGGAACAGCAGGAACAAACGGTGCTGACGCAGCTGGAAGCGCACTGCCGTGAGTTGCAGCAACAGATCGATGCCCAAGAGCAGCAATGGCAGCAGCAACGCCAGCAGCTGCAGCAGGCCCAGCAGCAGCTGGCCGGTTTACAGGAACAGGCTGCCCGGGCGGGCGAACAGGAAAAGGCGCTGCAGCAGGAACGCCAGCGGGAACAGCGGATTCTGGCCGATCAACAACAGCGCCAGCGGCAGTGGCAGCAGCGGCTGGCTACGCTTGAACAGCAACAGGCGCAGCAACAGAGCGAGCAGGTTCGCTTGCAACAGCGGTTGGAGGTGTTGCTGACGCAGCTGCAGCGCGATGAGGAGCGTCTTGTTCGTCAACAGCAACAGGCCGGTGATCGTCGCGCCGAAGGAGACGCGGCGGAAACGGCTTTGCGGCAGCTGCGCAGCGCCCAGCAGCAACTGCAGCAAGAGCTGGTGCGTCAGCAGGGTGGCGTTGAGCGGCTGCGGCAGGAGCAGCAAGCCTTGCGGCAACGCGTGGAGGAACGTCAGCCGGAAAACCTGGCGCAGCTGGCTGCTGCTGCTGCGCTGGAGCCGTTGCCGCTGGATGCCGACCGTCGACTGCGGCGATTGCGCGAAAGTCTCGAAGGCTTTGGCGAGGTGAATCTGCTGGCCATTGACGAATATGCCGCATTGAATCAACGTTATGTCTTTCTTACGGAGCAGCGGCAGGATCTGGAGACCTCGATTAATGATCTGCAGGCGGCTATTCAGCAGATCAACCGCACGTCGCGCCGGCGTTTCCGCGAGGCTTTCGATCAGATCAACGCCTGTTTTCAGGAAATCTTCCCGCGGCTGTTTGCCGGTGGTCGCGCAGCCCTGAAGCTGACCGATGAAACGGATTTGCTTGAAACGGGGGTCGATATTATCGCTCAGCCGCCAGGCAAGAAGCTTCAGAATGTGATGTTGCTCTCCGGTGGCGAGAAGGCGCTGACCGCCGTGGCGCTGATCTTCGCTATCTTTCAGGTAAAGCCATCACCGTTTTGTGTACTCGATGAGGTTGATGCGCCGCTGGACGAGGCCAATATTGGTCGTTTCAACGACATGGTGCGTGAAATCGCCCGACAGTCGCAGGTGATTCTGATCACTCATAATCCCCGGACCATGGAGATTGCCGATCAGTTGTTTGGCGTCACCATGGAGGAGCCGGGTGTCTCGCGGTTGGTTTCGGTGCGTCTGAGCAGCCTGGCACCAGAGACGCGGGAACAGGCTTGAGATGGCCTTCGCACGGATTTTTTCCTGTTTGCGGCAGGCGCCACCGGGGTTGCTCTGTGCCCTGGTGGCTGACACTGAAGGGGAAACGGTGGCGGAATGGGTGGCACAGGGGTCGCCGGAGACCGCCCGCATATTGGCGGCCCATCTGGGAATTCTGCTGCGCTATAGCCAGGCCCCGGCAGTGCAGCTGGTGGCTGGCACATCGCAACAGTTGTTGGTACATACCGAAGCGGCAGTTTGGTTTGTGCTGTCGCTGACTTCGGAGTATTATCTCGCCGCTTGCTGGCGACCCCAGGGCGTTTGCGCTCATCAGTGCCGTTTATTGCGGCAGTGCGGTCTGGCTCTGCGCCAGGAGATTCTGTTTGGCTGATTTGCCGGAAAACAAGAGCGTGCGGCCTGAGCCCAGGGCTGTACCGTTTTTTCGTGAGGATGGAAGACATGGAATGGTCTGAACGCATGGAGCAGCTGTACGCGCTGATTGGTCATCTGGTGCAGCTGTTGGCTTTGTGGTGGCAGCAACTGGCTGAACGTCTGTGGCTGCAGCGCGAGCAGTTGCGGTTGTGGCTGGAACAGCTTGGGGTGCCGGCGGAACAGAGCCTGATAGTGCTTTACGCCTGTGCCTATCTACTGGTGACCCTGCTGGTGTTGTTGCTGGTTTGGCGAGTGATGCGTCGCCGTCGCCCTGTGACAGACCGAGCGGCGCCACAGCAGCCGTCGATCGCGGCGCAGGATGCGGCCGCCGTCGCCACAAAACCGGTGACCGGTGAAGCGACAGAAGCCTTGACCCGCATGGCCGATGCGCCGCTGTCACTATTTGAACGGATGCGCCGTGGTCTGGCCAAGACCCACGATGCCCTGTGGGGTCGGCTGGATGCGGTGCTGGGCCGGGCCGAGCGGATCGATGCCGCTGTGCTGGAGGAACTGGAGGAAATCCTGATCACGGCCGATTTCGGGGTCAAGACCACCACTGCCCTGATGACGGCCCTGCAGCAGCGGGCTCGCAGTGCCGAGTTGACGGCCGAGGCTGTCCGGGCGGTGCTGCGCGAGGAGATTCTGACGCTGCTGCGCGCCGAGGTTGCGCCTCTGGATCTGTCAGCCAGCCAGCCTTTTGTGCTGTTGGTTGTCGGTGTCAACGGTGTTGGCAAGACCACCACCATAGGCAAGCTGGCCCAGCAGTTCAAAAAACAGGGTCGTAGCGTGTTGCTGGGGGCGGGTGATACCTTTCGCGCTGCGGCCGCCGAGCAGCTGGCGATCTGGGGCGAGCGGTGCGAGGTGCCGGTGATTCGGCACAATGAGGGAGCTGATCCGGCGGCGGTGGCCTTTGATGCCGCCAAGGCCGCAGTGGCGCGCAAGGTTGACTTGTTGATTGTCGACACGGCCGGTCGCCTGCATACCAAGGTCAACCTGATGGAAGAAATGAAAAAAATCCATCGCGTGCTGGGGCGCGAAATTGCTGGCGCGCCGCATGAAACGTTGCTGGTGCTCGATGCCAGTACCGGCCAGAATGCCCTGGTGCAGGCGCGTCTTTTTCAGCAGGCAGTGGGGGTCGGTGGCATTGTACTGACCAAGCTTGATGGTACTGCCAAGGGTGGTGTTGCCGTGGCGATTGCGGCGGAACTCGGTCTGCCGGTGCGTTACATCGGCATTGGTGAAGGCATTGATGACCTGCGTCCTTTCGATGCCGAAATGTTTGTCGATGCCCTGTTTGCCCCACCGGCGCGTTCGACCAGTGAGCAATCCTGAATGTTCCCTGCGCCGGAAACTGTCAAGCTGCTTGACTTTTGATGGCGCTTTTCCTAACCTTGTGAGGATGATCGAAGAAATGGCTATGAATCTGGATATTTTAGTCCGTTTGGAAGAAAAAATAGAGCGTTTGCTGGAGCGCAACCGGCAGCTGGAGCAGATTGGCCAGCAGCTGCGCGACGAGAAGACCAGCCTGGAGCAGGAGCGTGACTTCATGGTGCAGGAGCTGGATCGTCTTCTGGGAAAGTTTGATTTTCTGGATCAGGAGACCTCTTGAAACATCGCGTCGAAGTGGAGATTCGCGGTCAGCGGTACAGTATTCGCAGCAGTCGCTGTGATGATGACATCCGGCGGGTGGCGCAGTTTGTCGACCAGCGGGTGGCCGAGGTGCTCCAGGCCGGCGCGACAGTGGACAGTTTGCAGGCGACGGTGCTGGCCTTCATGAATGTGGCCGGTCAGTACCTCGACCTGCAGCAGCAAAACCAGATGGCTGAGGATCTTCAGCAGCGTCTGGATCTTCTGGAACGGAAACTATCTGCGGCACTGGTCTGACCTTTTTCGACAAAGGTGACGAATGCCGGTCACGGCCCTTCGACTTCGATCATCCTGATCGGGGTGCGGTAATCACGACAGCATGGCAGAGGAATGCCCGCCGGGTTTTCCATACGACTGCCTTGTCCCTCAACGCAGTTTCTGGCGTGCCTTCGGGCAGGCGGGAGCCGAGAACCTCTTCCCGGTGCGCTATCCCCTTCGCTCTGCATTTTGTTTTTTGCATCCTTGTTTTGCGTTCCATGCAGTTGTCGTCTCCCTGCCACGAATGTGATCTGTGGCACTCAACTCTGGGCGCCGCTGTACCACGGGGGGCGGAAGTGGAAACCAAGACACAGATCCGCCGGAGTTGTCTGGAGCGACGGGCCGGGCTGCCGGCTTCTCGCCATGCCTGTCTGAGCCGGCAGGCACAGCAGCGTCTGGCTGATTTGGCCCTGTTTCGGCAGGCGCAGACACTGGCTCTGTACTGTCCGATCCGAGCTGAACTGGATACTCGCTGGTTGCTGCAACAGGCCCGTGAGGCTGGTCTGCGGGTCGGGTTGCCGCGGGTTCAGGGTGATCAGCTGCATTTTTTGCGGTGCGATAATCCGGCAACGCTGTGTCCTGGCTGTTTCGGGGTGCCGGAGCCGATGGCGGGTGAGTTGTTGCTGCCTGAGCAGTTCGATGTGGTGGTGGTTCCTGGCGTGGCCTTCGATCGTCGGGGAGGGCGACTGGGCTATGGCAAAGGATTCTATGACCGTTTTCTTTGTCAGTGCCGACCCGACGCGATGCGGATTGGCCTGGGTTTTTCCTTTCAGTTGTTGCCCCAGTTGCCGTGCGAGCCGCATGATGTGACCTTGCAAGCGCTGGTGACGGAGAAAGAGGTACTGTTTTTTCACGCTCCACCCGCTGTGGGGGAGGGTGCTGACCTGCAGCCGGTGACGGACATTTGAAGGTCGTCAGCCACTTCTAGTCATTGCTATGAGCTGGCTTGGATTGCGAGTGGGTAAGCGATACAGAAACGACACATGAATGCGGTCGCGCGGTAGCGCGCCGCCGGAGGATTAAGACGGTATGGACGCAGGAACCTTTTTTCTGGTGCTCCTGGCGCTGGGTGCTGGCGGTGCGGCCGGTGTGGTGGTCCGGCAACGGATGGACGCGGCGCGGTTGGGCAGTGCCGAGGATATGGCCAAGCAACTGGTCGATGCGGCGCGTAAGCAGGCTGAGAGCCTGACACGCGAAGCGCAACTCCAGGCCAAGGATCGGGTGCTGCAGGCCCAGGCGGAGTGGGAGCAGGAGGCGCGTGAACTGCGGCGCGAATTGCAGGCCCAGGAAAAGCGGCTGATTCAGCGCGAGGAGAATCTCGATCGTAAAGATCTGGCGCTGCAAGATCGCGAGAAGGAGGTGCAGGAACGTGATCGGGAGTTGAGTCAGCTGCAGGTTCAGACGCAGCAGCTTCAGCAGCAGGCGCAGGATTTGGTGCAGAAGCGTCAGTCCGCTCTGGAGGAGATCAGTGGTTTAAGTGCTGAAGAGGCATTGAAACGGCTTATGGCTGGGCTGGAAAGCCAGGCACGGCATGATGCCGCCAAGCGTATCAAGCAGATCGAGGATGAGGCTCGCGAGAACGCCGACAAGAAAGCCAAAGAGATTTTGTCGCTGGCGATTCAGCGCTATGCAGGCGATTATGTGGCAGAAAAAACAGTCAGTGTGGTGCCGCTGCCGTCTGATGAAATGAAGGGCCGCATCATCGGACGCGAGGGGCGCAATATCCGCGCCATTGAAGCCGCGACCGGTATTGATCTCATTATTGATGATACACCGGAAGCGGTCATTATTTCCGGTTTTAACCCGGTGCGGCGTGAAGTGGCACGTCTGGCGCTCGAGCGACTGGTAACGGATGGTCGTATCCATCCCGCCCGTATCGAGGAGATTGTTCGCAAGGCCGAGGAGGACGTTAATCAGTCCATTCGCGAATCGGGAGAGCAGGCCACCTTTGATGTCGGCGTTCACGGAATCCATCCGGAGATCATCAAGTTGATCGGCCGGCTCAAATACCGCACCTCTTACGGGCAGAATATTCTCAAGCATTCGCTGGAGGTCGCGTTTTTGTGTGGCATCATGGCTGCCGAGTTGGGCATCAATGTCAAACAGGCCAAGCGAGCCGGCCTGTTGCATGATTTGGGTAAGGCTGTCGATCATGAGGTCGAGGGCTCTCATGCCCTGATTGGAGCCGATCTAGCCCGCAAGTACGGTGAGGCTCCCGAGATTGTTCATGCCATTGCCGCGCATCACGAGGAAGAGAAGCCGACCACGATTCTGGCCGTGCTGGTGCAGGCGGCTGACGCCCTCTCCGGCGCCCGTCCCGGCGCTCGCCGCGAGATGCTGGAAACCTACGTCAAGCGTCTGGAGGAGCTGGAAAAAATCGGCACCTCGTTTGAGGGGGTTGAGGGTTGCTATGCTATTCAGGCGGGTCGCGAGATTCGGGTGATGGTTTCGAGTGAAGCGGTTTCTGACGCACACGCGCATGTGTTGGCGCGAGAGATTGCCAATAAAATCGAGGAGCAAATGACCTATCCGGGCCAGATCAAGGTCAATGTCATTCGTGAAACGCGGGCGGTGGATTATGCCCGTTAAGGGCTGGTTCGCGATCGGGAGACGGGCATGAAGCTGTTGTTTGTTGGTGATGTTGTCGGTCGTGCTGGCCGGCAGATCCTGGCCCGTCAGCTGGATCGGCTGGTGGATCGACATGCCATCGATTTTGTTGTGGTAAACGGCGAAAATGCTGCTGGCGGCTTCGGTCTGACCCTGGAGGTGGTGCGCGAATTTCGTCAACTGGGCGTGCAGGTGATTACCTCGGGTAATCATATCTGGGACAAGAAGGAATTCCTGCCGCAGCTTGATCGTTGCAGTGATGTGTTGCGGCCGGCCAACTATCCTCCCGGCGCACCGGGTCACGGCTTCGGTTTGTACGAAACGGCGGCCGGCATTCGGGTGGGTGTGTTGAATTTGGAGGGCCGGGTCTTTATGAGCAACCTCGATTGTCCCTTTCGCTGTGCCGATGCCTGCCTGGAGCAGATGGCTGGGCGTGTGGATCTGGTCCTGGTTGATTTTCACGCCGAAGCTACCAGTGAAAAAATGGCGCTGGCACATTATCTTGATGGCCGGGTGGCAGCGCTGATTGGTACGCATACCCATGTGCCGA
>Ga0265295_1002901_pt1 | contig 25978 bp, 18 predicted proteins | sample Munlansysbiofilm_FD_192503 | JGI IMG/M metagenome (GOLD analysis project Ga0265295, IMG submission 192503) | Leachate microbial communities from a municipal landfill in Southern Ontario, Canada - Methane capture system biofilm | ecosystem: Engineered > Solid waste > Landfill > Unclassified ... | reverse complement strand
TCTTATTAGACATGGGTGTCTCCTTTTTTATTTTATTTAGGGGGAGACACTCTATTTTATAGAGGGAATTTTGTTAAGGATTTTCATTGTCGGTGGCGAAAGCTGGCTTTCAGTTAAGTTCAAAGTGAAGTGGATAGACCTGGCCGAAAACACGATCCAGCCCGAACACCGCTATCGCATCCAGGTGCAGGTTCCGGGCTACGACAAGCTGATTAGCGCAGAAACTACGGTGCCAGCTCTGGCGATTCTGAATCCGGATTTCTACGGATACGCTGTGGCAGGTGAAGGCTATGGCTTCGATCCAGAAGCTATGGGCGAAGTGGCTTTTGAACAGGCTGATCTGCGTTATCCGTTGGCGCTGAATACCCTGGACAAAGCTCAGACCTTCAATACCCAGATCGAGCTGTATTGTCTGGAGTCCTTCAGTACGGATCTGGAATTTACCACACCCATTTTGGGGCGTACTCATCTTACTGCAGAGATGGAAGATATCTACAATCAGAGTGAAGCCGGCCTGCGCAAAATCAAAGCTCTGGGCAGATTTGCCTCTTCTGTGCCCCCGGAATATGAAGATAACTACATCCTGCTGAAGGATTACCGTCAAGGCTTCATCTTTTACGGGCGCTACCGTGTCTCGGCATATATTGTCGATGAGAATTACTATCGCTATGTGTATATGCCAGAAGGCTATCTCTATGGCGGAGTGCACAATGCCCTGGGCTATTTTGGTTCGGCCAGTGGCGGAGTGATGTATGTGAAGGTGGTGAAAACTCCTCCGGCTCTTTGATGCCAAAGAGAGCAAACTCAGCCTTCAGGCATCCCCCCATTTTTATTGGAGGCAATACGCGGGGGAATACTTTATTGAATAGTCACACGGATTTAGCGGATTAAACGGATTAACACAGATCACAACAAAGAGCATAAACTGAAAACGGTGAATTGGCAAATCAGTTGTTTAGCTATATCAGATTTGCCTCAAATAATCCGTGTCGATCCGTTTAATACGTCCCATCCGTGTGACCATAAATTTTTTGGGGGGATGCCTGAACTCAGCTTTTCCTTGACACTTATCCTCTTGTGCAAAATGGTACATACAGCTGATGTATCATCGCAAGCACAGAGTCAGCACTATGTCTGCAAACCCCAGGGGAGGTAAGATGCAATTTTTAAGTGATCTGAAGAATCCGGATTCGGAGCTGGTTCGCACTCTGAACAGCCTTTATGATGGCGTTTACGTGGTAAACCCGAAGCGGGTTATCCTGTTTTGGAACAAGGCCGCCGAAGAAATGACCGGCTACTCTGCCCAGGAAGTGATGGGGAAGAGCTGCAAGGACGACATCCTGAATCACATCGATGAAAATGGCATCCTGCTCTGCCATTCGGCCTGCCCTATCATAAAATCTATACAATGCAAATGTAGCACAGCCGCAAAGGTCTATCCCAAGAGCAAATCCGGAAGGCGTTTTCCTGTGGAAACCCATGTCTCCATCATCCAGAATGAGGAAGGTGAAGTGATTGCCGCTATTGAGGTTTTCAGAGATATCACCCACCAGGAAGAACACCGCATCATGCAGGAAAAGTTCAACAGCCTGATCCGCAAATACGTCTCCATCACCACCTACAGCGATATCCAAAGCCGGATTCAGGATAACGTGCAGACAAACGTTCCCCGTGAATTGGATCTCAGCATTTTGTATCTGGATGTGGTGAATTTCACCGGATTTTCAGAGCATAAAGAGCCGGAAGAGGTGGTGCGCCTTTTGAACGACCTCTTTGGCATCTGCGATGTGATCACCCGCGAATGCTATGGTGATATCGATAAATTCATCGGCGATGCCATCATGGCTGTGTTTCACGATGCCAATGATGCCGTGCGCAGCGCAATGCGCATCCTGGATACGGGCATTCCGGAACTGAACAGGGTACGTCTGGAAGACGGCAAAGCCCCCATCGCCATCCGCATCGGGATCAATAGTGGCCTGGTTTTGCAAGGAGACGTAGGCACTATAGATCGCAAGGATCTCACCGTGATCGGCGATGCTGTGAATACCGCAGCCAGGATCGAGAAATCTTCTCTGCCAAACCGGCTGATGATCTCTGAAGCCAGCTATGCCAGGCTGGATCCGGAAATATCTCAAAAGTTTAGCTTCCATCAAGATTATGAACTGAGAGGAAAAGCCGAGCCCATTAAGCTGTTTATCCTGGATAAATAGGGCTTATCCCATTAATCTATTGATGACCTATGGTTTTAGTTAGGCATCAAATAAAGGAGGACTCAATGCAAAAAGGTTTTAGTAGACGCATCTTCACACCAAGCATCCTGGCCGGGGACGTCTGGTTCATACTGAAGAATATACCCAAATTTCTCGCTTACCGGAAGAACCCAACGTTCGACCGCGCGTTTTTGGAAAAAGTGATGAGCGTAGTGACCGCTGTAAATGGCTGTGTATATTGCTCTTGGTTTCATGCCAAGGAAGCTTCTGCAGCAGGCATCAGCCAGGATGAGATCGACGATCTTTTCAAGCTCCAGTTCGATACCCAGGCGGACGAATTTGAACTTCCTGCCCTGAAGTATGCCCAGCATTTTGCAGAAACAGGGCGCCAGCCGGATCCAGAGGAAACTGCCGCGTTTGTAGCTTATTACGGTGCCAAAACCGCCACCGAGATCATGCTCTTTATCAGGATGATCCTGTGGGGGAATCTGCTGGGCAATACCTATGATGCCTTTCTCAGCAGGCTCAAGGGAGATCCTGCACCAGGCAGCAATGTCGTCTTTGAGACTCTCTTCTTTATCTTTAACTTTCCCCTGCTCTTTCCAGCTTCGCTCTTGATGAAGAAAGACGCAAAGAAGGCCGGTTTCGCATAGGCTTTTGCCCATGTCCCGGAGGATCTGTACTGAACTAAAAGGAGATTGACCAATTCTCCATTAAAAATTATACATTCTACATCCTAAATTCTAAATTATATATAACTTTGTGCTTGACATTGTATTCACACCCTGCATATTAGCGCCATCTTTAAATATAGTATAGTCGCGCTGGGCTAAGAGTTTGCCGGTGTGCAAGATATTGTTTTTATTGCTGGTTTGCCCAAGGGGTCTTTTAGACACAGCGGCAGGCCAAAATGGATTTGTATATTCAGAGCGGGAGAAAGCGATGGATTATTTTTTGTTCCGTAATGGCAGAGCTAAGATATTAACTATCAAGCCTCGGAGGCTAAGTTCAAGCTGTGTTTCCGGAATGCTGCCTTTATTGCTGTCGCCCTTTTCCCACAAACTTCCAAACTATCAATACTTAAATAGCTCTTGTCCGTTCCTGGACAGGGCTTTATTCCACTCTTGTTTATCATCTTTCGTAAATTGTATTTCCGCTCTTTGGCAGAGTGGGAAACCTCTGTTTCCAATTCTTTCAATGCTTAAACTGGCTGTTTATTCTACGCAACAGCCATATCTACAACTTCACACTTCAAATTTAGGAAATTAATGATGAAGAGATTATTACTGATCATGTTTGCGCTATCCATGCTTGTCATGGGATTTGCGCTTTCCACCGTGACCATCGGTACGGGTACCACTACGGGTAGACACCCTTTTAATGATTTCTATAAGCATTCCAGATCACAGTGTATTTATTTAGCTACTGAGATTGGACAGCCCAGCGGGATCATTACCAAACTGCGCTGGTACAGAAGCGATACTGGTGCTGATGCAGATGCTATCGGCACTACAGAAATATGGTTGAATGAAACCAGTGCTACAACACTATCAGGGACAGCTTGGGTCACACCCGGCACGCTGGTGAAAACGATATCCAATATCGACTTAGGCAGCGGTAACGGATGGTATGAAGTTGATATTGACGACTATATTTATGGAGGCTCCAACTTACTGGTGTCAGTCAGGACACAAAATGCACCATATACTGTTCCGCATTCTACTTGGCGTGTTACTTCAACCTCACCAAACCGAATGTTAGCTGGTAACAGTGATACAGCGAATCCGCCGCCTCTTTCCTCAAACACTTCTCGTCCAAATATTCAGATAGATATTGAGGCAGCAGCGACAAATCCTGAGCCTACAAACTATCCCGTAGGTTTTGCCATATCTTCTCCAGGGTTTAATGCCATAACACTTTCGTGGACAGGCTCGATCGGAGCTCAGCTACCATACAGGTATTTGATTGTTGCCAAAACAGCTACTGGCTCTTTTGCTATCCCCACAGATGGCACACCTGTCATGGATGACACCGATTGGTCTGATAACAATGGTGCTGTCAACGTTGCCCATGTAGATGGAACTAATACCTATATCTATACAGGTTTAATGCAAAATACTAGCTATGATTTTAAAATCTATCCCTATACTAATGTAGCAGAGTCGATAGATTTCAAGACCGATGGAATGCCACCTATAGCTTCAGGGACAACACTTGACCCCACCATTACAAGTTTCCCCTCATATCAAACATTTGACGACACTGCTTATCCTCCAGCTGGATGGGCTCATGTGATCACAAGTGGTGCCTCAGGCTGGCAACGCTCCACAAGCTCAAGTAGCCCAACTGTTAATCCTTATGCCGGTGCAGGAATGCTATATTATAACAGCTATAACCTGAACACACCTGCTAATGCATCCTTGATTTCCCCTCCGATTAATGCTGAAAGTAGCAATCATGTGTACAAAGTAAGCTTTTGGATGTATCGTCAGATCGGAGGTAGTAGTTCTAATGACAGAGTAGAAGTCTATGGTAACATAAACCAGAGCCTAACTGGCGCTACTTTATTAGGGTCAATACCCCGAAACGGTGGTGTGGCACCTGTCGTTGCAACAAGCGGATGGTATCAATATACTTTCGAACTTGGTGTAGGCGGAGCAGAGGGCAATTTGTTTGCTATCCTAAAAGCGGTTAGTGCTTATGGTAACAACATGAATGTTGATGAAGTTACTTTTGATCGTAGCTTACTCGCTTCAGCCCCCAACCCTGCCACTGTAGTATCTCCAGCAAACAATGCTACTTTGGTGGCAATTAACACTAATTTCAGTTGGGCATCTGGAGGTGGAGCACCAACTGGATACAAGGTATATCTTGGTATGGATGCTAATCCTCAGGATGAGATTGCTGATACTGCCGAAACAATCCTTGATCCATCTGTAAACCTCCAATTTGCCAAAACATACTATTGGAAGGTAGATCCATATAATGGTTTCGGTAAAGCTTCTGATGATAATACACTACCCGTATGGACATTTACTACTGCAACTGGTGTGGCTATCTCGCCCTCACCTGGAAATAGTGCAGCAGCACAAGATCCCTCGAACCGTGTTCTAAACTGGGCAGATGTTGCCGGTGCAACAGGTTATAAGGTAAGTGTTGGCACATCTACTGGCAGTACTGATCTGGTTAACATGGCTCAAGTAACTGAAAGCCAATATACTCATATAGGAAATTGGCCATACAGCCAGCAGATATTCTGGACAGTTTATACCCTCAATGGAACCCAGGAGATTACCGGCACAGAATGGAATTTCACCACTAGCGCAAATCCTACCCTGTATCCTCCCTTTATCCAGGATTTCTCACTTACGACATTCCCTCCCGCTTTCTGGACAAGATGGTCTGGGGAACTATTGGCAAATTCAGTCCTAAACTCGACATCCTCAGGCTTTAGCAGAAAGTTGTATGGCAACACCGGTTCAAATTATGGAACAGCTATGAACATCTATGGCACCACCAAATATTGGTTGGTAACTCCTCCAATTGAGCTGAGTGCTAAAGCCGGATCCACCGTGCTTGAATGTGATGTAAAGCTTACTGCCTGGAATGCAACAACCATAGGATCCATGGATGCTGATGATTATGCCGCTATAGTAATATCCACTGATGGAACTTGGTCAAGCAGCAACGTAATTAAATTCTGGAATCAAGCCAACCCACTTACCGAAGAACATGTACAAATTGACCTCACTCCCTACAGTGGGACTGTGAAGTTTGGTTTTTATGGCGCTTCGGGTGCAACTGGAAGTGACTTAGACTTGTTCTTTGACAACATCGAAGTAAGAATTCTTTCGGATAACCCGCTCTTTTCTGTTACACCAGAAAATAAGGCTTATGGCACAGTTCCAGTAAATACATTATCCACTGACCAGGTGTTTACGATTAAAAACGCTGGTGGCGGGATACTTACTATTGATCCCGCAATCGATATTACAGGAACAGACCCAGGGCAGTTCCAGCTTACCGACCTCAATACTTATCCCAAAAGCTTAGGCCCCAACGAAACCATGACTGTTTCTGTTGCTTTCGCTCCTACTTCAATTGATGAAAAATCAGCTAACCTTAAGATTGTTGATGATATCAGCAAGGGGGAGCACCTTGTGTCATTAACCGGAACAGGTTGGGTGGCACCTCCTGGAACTAACTGCAACAGTCCTTATCCAGTAGCTTTACCTCTGGTCGGCTTCACTGGCGACACTGCCTTGTACGGTGACGATTACGAAAGCGCTTGGATTAGTCCTAGTTCAGGTTACATTGGTGGCGATGACATGGTGCTTCAGTTTACTCTAGATGCAGCCAGTACACTGAATGGAAGCCTTGCCTCCACCGACGGTGGGACTTGGATTGGAATGTTCGTGCTCGCAGAGGAACCTAATCTGGTTACACCAGCCGCTGTACTGCGAAGTGCAACAAATTCCGGCACGAACGTAACCATGAATCCTGTAGACTTAGCAGCAGGATCCTACTTCCTGATCATTTCTACGTACCCAAGCCCCCAATCATTTAAGTTCACTCTTGATCTCAATGCAACTCCGCTGCCAACTGAACCCATATTCGCTATCAATCCTGTCGTACAGGCTTTTGGCATGGTGAGCATTGGTGCAACTGATACCCAGACCTTCACCATCAGCAATCAAGGTGGCGGAACGATGAACATCCAGAGCGTAGTCCTTACCGGGGACCTTGCTCAATTCAGCCTCATCGATACTAACCAGTATCCTAAAGCAGTGGGTGAACCTATCACGGTAAGTGTTGCCTTCACTCCAGTAGCCGAAGGTGATTTCAGCGTCACGCTCACCATTATCGATGATATTGCCAAGAGCAAAGGTAATCACACCGTAACTATTACCGGCACCGGTTTCGACGCCACAATCCGGGATCTTCCCTATATCCAAACTTGGGATGTTCCTGATCTCATTACGGCCTGGGCAGTTTATAACGTAAATTTAGATGCCCAAACTTGGGGCATTGCAGCCGATTCTGGCAGTAATGCCGCCAAGATCAGATGGAACACTAACGAGGATATGGATGATTGGCTGATCAGTCCTCCCATTAACCTTGCCGCTGGCGCCACCTATACCGTTAGTTATAAATATCATAGCTCTGGTAGCACTTTCCCCGAAAGCATGAAAGTGGCCTTTGGCAATGCACAAAACCCTGCAGCAATGACATCCGTTATAGCTAACCACAGTTCCATCGCCAACAGCACTTATCTTACCAGTAGCGCTACCTTCACTCCCGATGCCAATGGAACCTACTTCCTTGGCTTCCATGGTTACAGCGATGCAGACATGAATACCCTATACCTTGATGATATCCGCATCCTGCTGCCCAATACACAGATCGCACAGGTAATTGCAAGTGGACCCACAGCCTCTGTCACCGTTCCAGCCATCATGGTTGGCGGAGCAGAGATTGCTCCTACCGTTGCTTTCGCAAACTTGGGCAATACTTCGGTTATTGAGGTTTCTACATCTTATGGAGTTACCACAAATCCATTAACCAGTGAAAGGTTGGTGTTGAGCATTGATGGTGGCAACCTGGCAGGAGCTCTGGTTACCGTCACTCATAACTTGGGATTCATTCCTCAGGTCATAGCTTATCAACTGGGTGCTGGAGAAGTCGTAATGGCGAACAATCCTGGAGATTGGTCTGCCACTACTGCATACTTGGTCGTACCTGCAGCGAAGGGACCTTATACTCTGAAGATTATCTTCCCCAAAGATGATAATGACACCCTTCCCGTCACCCTCTCTTCCTTCACCGCAGTACTCACAGCAGATCTGCACGTAAACATCGCCTGGATCGCCGAATCCGAGACCAATCATGCCGGATACAATATCCTGCGCAGCGAAGTGAAAGAGCTTTCCACAGCGATGATGATCAACAATGCCTTGATCGATGCAGGAACTACCAGTGGAACTCAGATCAGCTATCAATATACCGATGCTGAAGTTTACCACAATGCCCGTTATTATTACTGGCTGGAAGATCGTAGCCTCACCGGAGAAAGCACATATCATGGTCCGTTGATGGTCACCATTTCTGCCCAGGGTGAAGAGATTGCCATCCCTGAAATTCCTGTGGAAACCAAGCTCTTCTCCGCCTTCCCGAATCCCTTTAATCCCTCTACCAACCTGCGTTACAGCATGAAGGAAGCGGGCGATGTGCGCATTGATGTGTACAATCTGAAGGGCCAATTGCTAAAGAGCTTCAATAACAGCCACAATCAAGCTGGCTACTATCAGGTAAGCTGGGATGGTCACGATGCTAATGGCCGCCTGGTGGGTACCGGTGTGTACTTCTACCGTATGAGTAGCGGCAATTACAGCTCTACCAAGAAAATGATCATGGCTAAATAAATAGACAAATCATAATGCAGAAATGCTTCTGCGCACTCGGGGCGGCCATCTGGTCGCCCCTTTTGTTTGCCTGGGATTTTGGGCAGATAAAATATGCGGATGATGCTGATAGAACGCGGATCGGGCGGATTGTCCGGATTAGATGGATTCCCAAAGAGGTTTTCGGGTGCGGAGTGCAGGGACTGCATTTTGGGGACCACCGAGAACACCGAAGGCACCGAGTTTTTATCTACGATATTGTTCTCACGGGATTCGGGCTGCCCTTGATCTGGGAATACCACATCCTGCTTCCCTCATAGAACGCAGGGAACTGAGCGCATAGCGCAAAATGCTATCAACTGTCTTTATTACATGAATCTCGCTTGGCATAAGTCTCTAAGTTGTTTAGATTATATTCTTTAAAGAGCAAACATGAGATCAGATAGGACCCTGTAAAGCAGATCTATAAGCTCGCAGACGTATGACGAAGGCCTGAGACTGGCTCTTCCCCAAGAGAATAAAAAATCCTGCCGGGTATTTCTCCGGCACTGATGACCCAAAGCTGGATTGTAAGAAGCAATTCAGTTTGACAAGGAGATATCATGAAAAAGATAATTGCAGCCCTGTGGCTGCTGATCATGTGTGTGGCTGCGATCGCCGTCGGCCCCACCGTCCATACAGTTCTTGATTTTAAAAATGAAATGCCGTCTGCCACAGACAGGTTTGCAAATGGTATGCGGATAGTTGCAGAGCCAGAAGAAATTGGCTTCACAGAGCTTGTGCAAACGCGAGTAGAGCGTGAACCAGAAGGACTTTCCATTCAGCTTGTAGATTCCTCGGTCGTCCTGAGCTGGACTGAGGTGGCAGGTGCGACTGCGTACAAGGTTTACTCTGCCCAATATCCCGAAGGCCCCTTTAGCGAAGATCTTAGCGGGACTTTTCTGGATGCCTCCTGGACAGCAGCGCTGAGCCAGGATCGTTTATTCTTTCAGGTCACTGCCCTCACTGAGGGCAGCCCGAACGAAATGATCTTTGTCCCCAGTGGCACCTTCACCATGGGCTTTGATGCAGCATCTTTCTATCCAGATTCTTACCCCCCACATAGCGTTTCGCTGAATTCTTTTTATATAGGCAAGTATCAGGTGACCCAAGCTGAGTATGCTGCCATCATGGGCTCCAATCCGGCTGCGAATTATGGAGTCGGAGATAACTATCCTGTTTACAATGTGAGCTGGTATTCGGCCATTAAATACTGCAATCTGCGCAGTATGGCTGAGGGTCTTACTCCGGTCTATAGAATATATGGACTCACCCATCCTCTGGCCTGGGGAACTGTGCCCTCTATCTACAATCCTGGCAATATTGCCGCTTGGAATGCAGCTACCGCCGATTTTTCGGCCAATGGCTACCGCCTGCCCACCGAAGCGGAATGGGAATATGCAGCCCGGGGAGCCACAAATATTCCAGATTATGCCTACAGTGGTTCTGATGTCCTCAATCTTGTGGGATGGTATAATATGAATAATACTCCCGATGGCGTAAAGCCAGTTGGTTTGAAGCTTCCCAATGGGCTGGGTATTTACGACATGAGCGGGAATCTCACGGAATGGTGTTGGGATTGGAAAGGCGCCTACAGCAGCGATGCGGTTACAAATCCGACAGGACCAGCATCACCGAGCTTGTTGATCCGTATAGTACGGGGAGGCGCTTGGGCTTTCTATGACTACGGTAGCCAGGTGTATTATCGTTCTGGCCAGAACGCGTCCAATACGGACCAATATATCGGCTTCCGGATCAGCAGGTCAGGTTTGTAGTTTGTTCATCCTGGATTTTCCCCTTGCATAAACCCCTAATCTGCTTAGATTCTTCCCTCTAATAAGAACACTAAGGAGCTGTTAAATGCGTAAATTTGAATTTATAATAATCTTCCTGCTGCTGCTGGGATTCCTTTGGGGCCAGAGCGCAGATATTGATATGATCTTGCAAAAAGCAAAAAACGGAGACGCCGAATCGCAATACGATTTGGCCATGTGCTACCAATATGGTGATGGTCTGCCGCAAGACCTCAAGGAAGCGGCCAGGTGGTTCCTGCTGTCCGCAGAGCAGGGCTATGGCAATGCCCAAATCTTTATTGCTACACTTTATGCCTTAGGCGAAGGCGTGGAGCAGGATGATGCCCAGGCCCTTGGCTGGTATCGTCTGGCGGCAGATCAGGGCTATCACCTGGCGCAACATGCTGTGGGACAGTATTATGATCATGGCATAGGCGTGGTGCAGGATAAAGCGGAAGCGGCGAGATGGTATCTTTTGGCAGCGCTAACGGGGGACCAGGAAGCACGATACGATATCGGTATGTTTTACTACCAAGGTATAGGCGTCCCCCAGGATAAAGAGGAAGCCTATTTTTGGTGGTACTTGTATGATTTTTATAAATCTGAAGATGATGATCCCCATGAGGACAATCTGGCTGCTGTCGCTGCAGAGCTCAGCGCCGGACAACGTGGGAAAAGTGTGGCAAGAGCTGAAGCGTGGCTGGACGAAAATGGTTGGTGATGACAGAGGTGTGCACGCGACAGAGCTCACGAATTTCGTAACGATGATTTAGTGAGCCAGAGCATCAGTCTTTGCCGACCGTAGCATCTGCTTCTGCTGGAACGAGAAAGAAAACGTTTTGACATAAATAGAGGATGCCTCTAAGTAAGTGTATGCAAAGCAGGTACATGCACCGGCTGAAGCCAGTGCTACGGCCGGCTAAACCAGCGTTACGGAATGCCCGCAGGCGTCTGCCTTTCGCACAGGATACAATGAATCACTGTGCATGAAAAGCTTTGAATAGCCTCAATTTTGATTTTTCCACTTGACATAGATTCCTGCCTGTTAATCCTTAGAAAAAAACACTCTGGAGCTGTGCAATGCGCATATTAGATCCCATTTTGATCAGCCTTCAGATTATAGGAGATAATTATGACCACGATGACTTATAGCGATGCACTGCTGCAAGCTGCAAAAGATGGCGACGCCCAGGCACAACTTAATTTGGGTATGTGTTACGACATGGGTGAAGGCGTAACGCAAGATATCACTGAAGCAGTGAAATGGTATCGCTTGGCAGCAGAACAGGGTGATGCTGAAGCGCAACATAATCTGGGCGTATGTTACGAAACTGGTGAAGGTGTAACGCAGGATATCAAAGAAGCGGTGAAGTGGTATCGCCTGGCAGCAGAGCAGGGCGATGTCGATGCGCAATTGAATCTGGGCATGTCTTACGACAGAGGTGAAGGCGTGGAGCAGGATCACCAGGAAGCGGTCAAATGGTTTCTTTTGGCTGCAGAGCAGGGAGATCCCGAGGCGCAATACGTTCTGGGTCTGTGCTATGAAGTAGGAGATGGCGTCTTGGAAGATAATAAGGAGTCGTATTTTTGGTACTTCATATCTGCCCTAAATGGCTATGAAGAAGCCCGTGAGGATCTGGATATGCTGGCGGAAGATCTCAGCGCCCCAGAACGTGAGCAAATAGAAGTGAGAGCCCAGAAGTGGATGGAAGAGCATAATCAAGAGATAGAATAGCGGATATATTCGCTCTATGTGCTTGCGAGTCCGTGTGATTCATACATCAACTGATGCGGGATGATTCCTGCTTCCTCTTCTGCCGGACTTGATTTTAACATGTCTTCGACTCGAGCTGACTCGGAATTTCGAGTCAGCTCGAGTCGAAGGCAGCTCAGAAGCAAGTCAATGGATCAGGGGAGGGGAGTTCCCGGTGCAATCATTCTCGCACCAAGAACTAAGAACACCCGCACTCAGAACCAAGAACTCAGAACCCCGCACTCAGAACCAAGAACTAAGAACACCCGCACTCAGAACCAAGAACTCAGAACCCCCCGCCCCAATTCTCCATTCTCCATTTTCAATTCTCAATTCACCCCCATCTCTTTATCCTTGACGAATCTGTGCATGTTCCAGATCTTGTCTTATACTACTAAAAATTTCGAGGTAAATATGAGATATGATGTGATAATAGTTGGAGCTGGTCCAGCCGGACTCGCTGCTGCAATATACAGTGCCCGTGGAGGTCTAACCACTGCGGTCTTTGAGAAGGCCATGGTGGGCGGACAGATCACCGTGACCGAAGAAGTGGAAAACTATCCCGGTTTTGAGGAGCCGATCTCTGGATTCGAGCTTACGGCAAAAATGCAGGCTCAGGCCGAGCGTTTTGGCGCAGTATTTATCGAAGAAGAGATCACGGCTATGGGCATGGAAGGTCTCTGTAAGGTGATCGAAGCCGGTGGCCAGTACTACCGTGCCAAGAGCGTAATCATCTGCACCGGTGCGCATCCCAGACGCATGAACGTGCCGGGAGAAGAGCGCCTGACCGGACGCGGCGTATCTTATTGTGCCACATGCGATGGAGCTTTTTATCGCGATAAGGTCGTGGCTGTGGTAGGTGGTGGAGATTCCGCCATCGAAGAAGCCATGTTCCTCACCCGTTTTGCCAAAAAAGTGATCATTATCCATCGCCGGGATGAACTCCGGGCACAGAAGATCATCCAGGAGCGCGCTTTCCGCAATCCCAAAATGGAATTTATCTGGGATACCGTGGTGCAGAAAATCCATGGCGAAACCCGCATCGAAAAACTCGAACTGGTGAACCGTAAAACTACAGATATCACCATGTTACCGGTGGATGGATTCTTTATCTACATCGGCATTTTGCCCAGCAATCAGTTGCTGGAATCCCGCATCAATCTGGATAGTGCCGGCTTCGTGTATACCGATGAATATATGCACACCAATATTCCCGGCATTTACGCCGCGGGTGACATTCGCTATACTCCATTGAGACAGGTGGTTACAGCTACATCTGATGGCGCTATCGCAGCCTGGAGCGCCGAGAAATGGATTATAGAAAATGAAGATGAATTTGAGGTGGACTGTGCTGAGCAGTAAAGACATTCGTCAGCAGTTTATCGACTTTTTCCAGGAGCGAGGGCATAGCTTTGTACATTCCTCGCCCGTAGTCCCGATCGACGATCCCACCCTGCTTTTCGCCAATGCCGGCATGAATCAGTTCAAGAGCATCTTTCTGGGGCAAAAAGCTCCGGATGTTCCCAGAGCGGTGAATTCACAGAAGTGCATCCGCGCCGGGGGCAAACACAACGACCTCGAAGTGGTGGGCAAAGATGGCTATCATCACACCTTTTTTGAGATGCTGGGGAATTGGAGTTTTGGCGATTATTACAAAAAAGAAGCCATACTCTGGGCCTGGGAATTGCTCACTGAGGTCTGGGGCCTGGACAAATCCCTGCTCTATGCCACTGTGCACGATTCCGATGCAGAAGCTTGCAAGATCTGGCAGGAAGCCACCGACATCATCCCTGAGCACATCAGTTTCCATGGCGATAAGGACAATTTCTGGGAGATGGGAGATACCGGCCCCTGCGGTCCCTGCTCCGAGATTCATATCGATAGAGGCATGGCGCAGTGCAACATGCAGGATGTGCCTGGCCACGTCTGCGCTGTGAATGGAGATTGCGACCGCTTCATCGAGCTCTGGAATCTGGTGTTTATCCAGTACAAACGCGAAGCAGATCAATCGCTGACCCCTCTGGCCAATCGCTACGTAGATACGGGAGCGGGGCTGGAGCGCATCGTGCAGGTTTTGCAGAATAAAGACACAAATTACGAGACCGATCTTTTTATGCCCATCATCGCCAAAATCGCCGAATTTTCCGGAAAGGCCTATACTCCCGAAAGCGGCATGAGCCACCGGGTGATTGCGGATCATATTCGCTGCCTGTGCTTTGCGTTGGCAGATGGCGGCTTCCCTTCCAATGAAGGCCGGGGCTATGTCTTGCGCCGCATCTTGCGCAGAGCAGCCCGTCATGGCAGGCTTTTGGGCTTTGCCGAACCTTTCCTGTTTAACCTTGTGGATACCGTGACCGAAATCATGGGGCATCATTTTGAAGAATTGAAGGGCAAAGAGGCCTACATCAAGATGGTGATCAAGGCCGAAGAAGAGCGCTTTAATAAGACCCTGGACTTTGGACTCGCCAAGTTTGCCGAACTCCGCGCTACGGTGGGCGGCGAGCTCATCAGCGGCACGGATGCCTTTATGCTCTATGATACTTACGGTTTTCCTTTGGACCTGACCATGATTTTGGCAGAAGAGCAGGGGTTGAAGATTGATCATGAAGGCTTTGATCAAGAAATGCAGGCTCAGCGCGAACGGGCCCGCAAAGCCTCAAAATTTGGTGCCCAGAGCACTCAGGAAGATTGGATTGAGCTGCGGGAGCTAAGCCCCAGTCAGTTCGTGGGTTATGAAACCAGCACAGTTCGCAGCCATATTCAGCGTTACAGCATCAATGACGAACAGGTGGTAGCCGTGCAACTGCAAAAGACTCCCTTTTATGCCGAAAGTGGGGGGCAGGTGGCAGATACGGGCCGCATTTACAATGATGAATTTGAACTTAAGGTGCATGATGTCAGGAAGATAGATGATGCTATTATTCACTATGGTACCATCTTCCGTGGCGTGGTCTCAGGCGCTGAAATCACCGCTGAGATCGATAATCCCCGCAGATGGGATATAGCCCGCAATCACACTGCTACTCACCTTTTACATCAAAGCCTTAGAGAAATTCTGGGGGATCATGTGCAGCAAAAAGGCTCGCTGGTGCATCCGGACTATCTGCGTTTTGACTTTACCCATTTTAAGGGGCTCAGCAGCGCTGAATTGGAGAATGTGGAGAGCAAGGTCAATCAAGAGATTCTCGCCAATATGGCGGTGAAGATTGCGATTAAGGACATCGCCACAGCCAAAGCAGAGGGAGCCACTGCGCTCTTCGGTGAGAAATATGCCGATGAAGTGCGGGTGATCTCGATCGACGACTTTTCAAGAGAACTCTGTGGCGGGACGCATGTGAGCGCTACGGGGCAGATCGGACTCTTCAAGATCATCTCCGAAGGTTCGGTGGCAGCTGGCATCCGGCGCATCGAAGCCTTGACTGGAAACGGCGCTCTGAACTATGTGCGGGATTTGCAAAACTCCTGGGCCCGGGTGGCCGAACTGCTGGCTTCTCCGAAACACTTGGTGGAGAAGAAGCTGGAAGCTCAGGCGCAGCATATTCACGAGCTGGGGAATCAGGTGCAGGAATTGCAGGCTCAAAAGAGTTTAGTGCAGATCGATGGCATGATTCAAGCTGCCATCAAGTTTCCGGATTTCAGCCTGATCATCCAGGAATTGCCGGAAGGCAGCGATCTCAAAGTATTTTCGGACAATCTCAAGGCCAAGCTGAGCAATCAGATCGCCATTATCCTTTGCCGGAAAGGCGATAAGCTCTCCATGCTCACTGTGGTGGGTAATGAACTTTTGGCCAGGTATCACGCTGGCAAGATCGTCTCTGGCATTGCTGCTTTCTTGGGTGGCAAAGGCGGGGGACGTGCAGACAGTGCCATGGCCGGAGGCAATCATACCGGCGATCTGCAGCCGTTGATCGAGAAGATTCGCGAGTTCATCCAGAGCCTGTAATGAAGATTCTGATCCTGCGCCTCAGCTCTTTGGGCGATATAGTGCTTACGCAGCCGGTATCTGCCTGGCTGCGAGAGCATTATCCCGAGGCCAGGATTGATTATATGGTGAAAGAGCAGTACCTGGAGCTCGTGCCGCTTTTGGGCTGTTCTCTGAATCCGCTCACCTATCAAAAGACCCTGAAGGCGCATCTGGAGCTGAAAAAAGAGCAGTACGATCTGGTCCTGGATCTGCATGCCAAGCTCTCTACCTGGCTGCTGCGTTTGGCTGCACAAGGCAAAAAGAGCTCGGTCTATAACAAAGAACGCAGACGCCGCAAAAAGATAGTAAAAGGAAAGCGCGGGCTGGACATCCGCTCTACTGTGGATCTGTACAAAAGCGCACTGGACAAGCTCTTTCCGGATCTGCAGCTCGAAGATCCCAGGCTCTATCCTGTGGCAGATACCGCTTTGCCTGCTTTTGATCCTGCTCCGAAACGTATTCTCCTGTTTCCGGGAGCGCTGCACAATACCAAAAGATACCCTTCCCTGTATTATAAACAGCTTATCGATATGAGTCCAAGGGATTGGCAATATATCATCTTAGGTTCGCCTGGAGAAGCTGCATTATGCGAAGATATCGCCAGAGGAAATTCTGCCATGAGTATGGCAGGGAAGTTCTCTTTTAGCCAGATTCTGGCCTTGATGCAAAGTGCGGATTGGGTGATTTCAGCGGATAGCGGACCCATGCATCTGGCAGCAGGATTGCAGAGACCGCAGATTGCCATCTTTGGGGCGACTCATCCCAGCCTGGGTTTTGCGCCGCAGAATCCGAATGCCCGGATCCTGGTAGCCAATCTTGCTTGCCAGCCCTGCTCTCTGCATGGCTCCAAGCTCTGTCCTGAGAACCATTTTAACTGCATGCGCATGATCAAGCCGGAGCAGATTTTGGGGATACTTGAGGGGCCTGGAATAGCGCCCGTAAGCTGACTGCCCAGACAATCGCACCTACGGGCATTTCCAAAGTTGAAAGGTACTCTACCTTGCTCGAAGGCGTCCTCTGCTGGATAGCAGACGTCTCGTCTGCAGAGCACGGGACGCGCTCAAGCTTGGCTTGCCTTGTTTTAAAACTAGTTCACCGTTCGTCAAGGCCTGCGGCCTTGCTCGACGCGAGACGCATCGAATCCAATAGTGTGGCCAGCTAAAGCCTGCGGCATCACCGTCTGAAGACAGCGCTACGATTCTACCTGCCCCGCATCCATATAGATTTCAGAGATAGTAGGATGGGCATGAATCGTGCGTGCCAGATCATAGGTGGTGCCTTCCAGCTCCATCAGGATTCCGGCTTCGCTGATGAGGTCGGTGGCGTGTTCGCTGGCTATCTGCACCCCCAGCACCTCGTGGTATTTCGTTTCATACAGCACTCTGATAAAGCCTTCTGAGCTCCCCTCTGCCAAAGCTTTGCCATTCGCGGTTAGCGGATACTGACTCACTTTATAATCCAGGCCTTTAGCTTTGATCTGGCTTTCGGTGAGGCCGATCTGGGCCAATTCGGGATCGGTATAGACGTTGATGGGATACTGGCGCTCTTCTGCGGGAGGCTCTATGCCCTGGATGGCTTCGATCACTTCCATAGCCTGAGCTGAGGAGACATGGGCCAGAAAAGCTCTGCCACTCACGTCACCGGCGGCATAGATGCCTTGGACACTGCTTTTATGGCTGCGGTCGGTCTTAATAAAACCGTTTTCCAGCTCCAGTTCGATGTCCATCGCGGGCAGCACTGCTTTTCTAGAGCTCACGTTCAGCACTTTATCAAAGGGATACTCCTTGCCTTTGTGGATGATCATCCCATCTTTGATCTCGCTTTCAGCTTCGGGCAGCACGGGGATCTTATCCTTCTTAAGCTTCTTTTGGATAAAGGTTTCCAGGGCTTCATCCAGATACGGCATGAGGGGTAACCTATTGGCCAGGATCACAGGTTTGCTGCCGATCAAGGAGAAAAACTGTGCCAGTTCGACCAGGTTTCCGCCCTGCCCATAAAGCAAGGGTGCCTTGGGCAGCTCTTTCAGACTGGAAAAATCTTCCAGATCGATGCTGTCCTTAAAGAGGTTTTGAGGAGCAGGACGGGAGCCTGTGGCGATGAGGATGTTTTTGGTCTCAAAGACACGCTTGTCCGCCTGCACCTGAGTGGGGGAGAGGATCCTGGCTTCGGCCTTGATGAATTCCACGCCGTTCTTTTTCCAGAGGAATTCGATGCCGCGAGTGAGCTTTGCCACCACTGCATCGGTTCTTTTCACAGCCTGCGGCCAGTCAAAAGACAGGGCCTCCGGATCGATGCCAGCAATGCCGAATTCTGGGGCAGAACGCACCTTCTTCATCATCTTGGCGGATTCCAGGTAGGTCTTTGTGGGGATGCAACCCCAGTTCAGACACATACCACCCACGTACTTTTTGTCGATGATCAGGGTCTTCAGTCCGGTCTGTCCGGCCCGGATTGCGGCCACATAACCTGCGGGTCCGCTGCCGATGATTATCAGATCATAAGTCATTGTGTGCCTCCTTCATAGGCTAAAAGCAAAAGGGGCTCTTTCAGATAGGCCAGTACCTGGTTCAGGAAACGGCTGACCTCTGCGCCATCCACGATGCGATGGTCCACGCTCATGCTGATGGGGAGGATCTGACCAATGGCAATCTCGTGGTTTTTCACAATCGGCTTTTCGGTGAGACGGCCGATTCCAAAGATCGCGACCTGAGGATAGGCAATCACGGGAACTCCGAAATATCCACCGATCGAGCCATAGGACGTGATGCTGAAAGTGCCGTCGCGCAAGTCATCCAGAGTGAGCTTGCGCTCTTGGGATCTTTCCATCAGATCTTTGATGGCATCGGCCAGCTCGATCAGGCTCTTGGTGTCGGCGTCTTTGATGATCGGCACTACCAGGCCTTCAGGGGTGTCCATAGCGATGCCGATGTTATAATAATTCTTGTAGATGATGCGCTCATTTTCCATGTCCAATTCGGCGTTCAGGATGGGATGATCTTTGAGCGCCAGGGTGATGGCTTTGATGATGAAGGGCAGGTAGCTCAGGCGGATGCCTTTCTCTGCCAGGGCTTCATTCAGACGGGCACGGCCTTCGACTAGTGCGCTGACCTCTACTTCGTCCATGATGCTCATGTGCGCGGTGCTTTGTTTGCTGCGCAGCATGTTCTTGGCGATTGTCTTGCGGATCTGGGTGAGAGGCTCGATGCGGGTCCTTTCCGCTGAGGAGGCCTTGGGCATTGGAACATGTATATTGACGGAAGCGGAGCCTTTGGAGTGACCCTCGATGTCCTTTTTCATTATTCTTCCGGCGGGACCTGTGCCGGTTACTTCATTGATGTCTATGCCATAATCCTTGGCCATAGCTCTGGCGACAGGAGTGGCGAGGGCTTTCCTGGTTTTGGGTGCGTCTGCTTTAGCAGGTCTGCCTTCATCACCAGAAGGTAGATAAGCACCGTCTCCGGCTATTTCCATAGTGCCCACCACACCGGCAAAGTCTTTCTCATCCACAGTTTCCTGGGAAGGAGCCTCGGGCTGATCTTTGGCCTGGGCCACGGCAGCTTCGCCTTCCACACCGGGAATATCGATCTCCACCAGGGCGCTGCCTACTTTCACAGTATCGCCCACGCCGCCATAAAGCACTGCGAGGATACCACTTTTGGGCGAGGGAATATCCGTCACCACCTTATCGGTCTCCATCTTCACCAGGGCATCTCCACTTTCGATGCTTTGTCCTTTCTTCACATACCATTCAATGATTTTGCCTTCTTCCAGGCCTTCACCGATATCAGGGAACTTAAATATATAGCGCATTTCATACTCCTTTAATACTTGACCAAACGCTCAATCTCAGTAGCAATGCGCTCCGGACTGATCATATAGTGTTTTTCACCCAAAGGCAAAGGGATCACGGTATCAAAACCGGTGAGACGGGTGGGCGGGGCTTCCAATGAGAGAAAGGCTTCTTCATTGACGATGCTGATGAGTTCTGCGGCAGGGCCGTAGCTTTGCGGAGCTTCGGTAACTACCAGAACGCGGCCGGTTTTGCGCACGGATTGGGAGATGGTCTCACGGTCTATGGGCCAGATGCTCCTGAGGTCGATCAGCTCTACGCTGAAGCCCTGTTGCTTGGCGATCACGATGGCCTTTTGAACTTCACGGATCATGGCGCCATAAGCGATGATGGTGATCTGCTCTCCGGCCTGGAGTACTTTCGCTTTGTCCAGGGGAATGCTGTAGCGCTCCTGGGGAACTTCCTGTTTGATGGCGCGGTAGATGCGTTTGGGCTCCATAAAGATCACGGGATCAGGATCTTCGATGGCGGCGATCAGCATGCCTTTGGCATCGTAGGGGGTAGAGGGAATCACCACTTTGAGGCCGGGGGTGTGCCCAAAATAGGCTTCCGGGCTTTCACTGTGATGCTCCAGGGCATTGATGCCTCCGCCGTAGGGAATGCGGATCACCAAGGGGACTGTGTATTTGCCCCGGGTGCGGTTGCGGAAGCGGGAGATGTGGCTCAAGATCTGATTAAAAGCCGGATAGGAGAAGCCGTCAAATTGCATTTCGATCACGGGTTTCATGCCGGCGATCGCCATGCCTAGCGCAGTACCGGCTATACCGGATTCGGCCAGAGGGCTGTCAAAGACTCTTGCCACTCCATGCTTTACCTGCAGGCCTTCGGTCACCCGGAATACTCCGCCTTCCACGCCCACGTCTTCACCATAGACTACTACGGATTTATCTTCTTTTAGCTTGATATCCAGAGCGTCGTTGATCGCCTGTACTAAGTTCATCACCTTCATTTCACACCTCGCAGATAGTTTTCATAAGCGTTCTTTTGTCGTTTCAGTTCGTCCGGCAGCTCAGCATACATATAGCCAAAGACGTCTTCGACCTTGTATTCAGGATGGTTTTCGGCTGCTTCAAATTCGCTGTCGATATGCTTTTTAAAGCCTTTGATCAGCTCTTCTTCATCTTTTAGCTCATCGATCTTGCTGTGTAGGATATAGCCTTTAAGCCGTTTGAGCGGGTCTTTTTGTGCCCAATGCTCTTCTTCCTCTTTGCTGCGGTATTTGCTGGGATCGTCGGAAGTAGTATGGGCTCCGGTGCGGTAGGTTTTGGCTTCGATGAGGAAGGGCCCCTTACCTGCCACAGCCTGCTCTCTGGCATAGCTCAGCGCTTCGTGCATGGCAAAGAAGTCGTTGCCATCCACCATCAGTGAGGGGATATTATAGGCCAGGCCTTTGATGGCCAGATTGATAGATTTGGTTTGCATCTTCAGCGGAACCGAGATGGCAAATTGGTTGTTTTGAATGATAAAAATTACTGGTGCATTCCACACTGCGGCAAAGTTCAAAGCCTCGTGGAAGTCACCTTCGGAGGTACCGCCATCGCCCACATAAGCAAATACGGCAGTGTCCTTTTCCTTATTATAATTAATCGCATAGCCCAGGCCCACGGCATGGGGAAATTGTGAGGCGATGGGCACGGCTATGGGCAGCATCCGGTTTGCTTTTTCGAAACGGGAGCCGTCTTCATTACCTTTGAAATAGAGAAACAGCTCTTTCAGGCTCACGCCTTTGGCCAGCCAGGCGCCCAATTCCCTAAAGGCGGGAACCAGCCAGTCCTGTTCTTTGGTTACGATGCCGGCAGCGATGTGAATGGCTTCCTGGCCGATATTCGGAGGATAGGTAAACATCCTGCCCTGCCGTTGATAGCTCACAGCCATCAGGTCTGCAGTGCGCTCAAAGAGCAAATCCTTGTAAGCCTGCAAAATCTCAGCATTGCTGAGGCGGGGCTTCCAGGTCTTATCCAGAGGCTTGCCCTCATCATCGATGAGCTGATAGGCCTTGTTCTTTATAGGGTCGTATTTATTTAAAGTTTTCTGGTCAATCATCTTGTACCACCTTATCTGTATTATTATGAAATCCTATCGATATGATAGGTGATGCAAGTGCAAAAGCAAATTAAATATGCCTGAGAGAAGCTATACTATGGAGATTATTTCCTGAGTATGGCTTTGCTGAAGTAATAGTCCGGGATCTTGATATCAAAGGAGACCTCATCGATGATCATGGTGGTACCACTGCCAGATTTCAGCTCGTCCTTGAATACCACTTGCATCGGATACCAGCGCTGCTTGATTTTTGTGACCTTTGACATGCGCATGGTCTTCAGCTTCTTGCCGCTTTTGGCATAGAGCTCCTGATACAAGGGAACAAGGCGCTCTTTATCTACATAGATCACTCTTTTGCTATAGGCCAGGTTGTCTGTCTTGGCAGCAAGGCTGAGCACGTAACAAGACCGCTCATCATAGACTGTATCTTCCTGTAATGTGGCAGTATAGGTCTTGGCCAGCTCCACTTCATCCATAAAGTCTTCATAGGAGAGATCAGAACCCATCACAGACTGTTTCAGCATATTGCCAGAAATCTGGATCACGCGGTCGGTAGAGGGATCGTAAAGCCAGAGATCATCCTTGATCTTTAGCATCTTAGTGCCTTTTTCCCGGGCTGGGGCAGTGTACTCGGTGTAGGCGATGTCATTGCCTTTGGCATAACTCACCGTGCTCATGGTGCGGGTGGCTCTTCTGGTTTCTACGATCATTCGTGCAGTAGATTTTGTGGTCTTGGCGATCATGTTTTCATCCACTTTGCTCAAGATTTCTGCGGCTGTGATTGCCGGGATAGTCCCTGCAAAAAGCAGGATAGGGAGGATTATCAATAGTATTTTCTTCATGTTTCCAGCTCCTTAAATAGTTTTGCTGTATTGCGGTGGAAAATGCCAATTCCGGCCAGCATTGCGCCCAAGACGGTAGATACCAAGCCCGGAATGATGCCCAAGAGCAGGTTTTTCAGCTCCAGGGTGGTATAGACCACATTCTCCACCATCATAGAGGTGTCTTGGGTAAAGGCAGCGAAATTGACCCCGTGGACGTGAAAGTACTGAATCACCCCTATGCCCAAAGCTGCTCCAATCAAGGAGCCGACTACACCGATGGCCAATGACTCTATGATCAACCAGCGGTAGAGATGTCCCTTGTGCTCTCCCAGGGCCAGACGCAGGCCAAATTCTCCATAGCGGCGGATGCTGTTCAAAAGACCGGCATTCCACAAAACGATGCTGATGATCAGGATAAAGATCACGGTGATTAGCCCCAAAGCAAAGCCCGCATACCTCAGCATAAAGCCCATATCGTTTTGATCTGTAAGGGCCAGCATCACCGGCGCAAAATCGTCCTCATCATTGTATTTGGCGTTGAATTCTCGTTTTATCTCTTGTGCCTCACCATCGTCATAGATTCCGGAAGGCAGGAAGCCAAAGTATTCGGAAGCTCCTCCCTCCATATCCAGAAAGAGACGTGCATCTTTGATGTCAGTCACTATCCCTCCCCTATCCAGAGCATGCACTCCAAAGCTCACCGTGCCACTGATGATATAATTCTGAAAGCTCATAGCTCCGTAAAGGGTGGAGCCCAGCAAGGTAACGGTGGACTCCAGCTCCAGCTTCAACTTGCTAAAGAGCTCTTCACTGAGCAGGATCTCGCCCGGAGCCTGGGGAATCCGGCCCTGCACCAGAGCTTCACTTAGGTGAATGTCCTGCACAGCACTGGGATCCCAGAGGTCTATCGCCATGCCAAAGACATCGCCTTGCTCCAGCGTATTCCCCTCGGCATCCGGCACATCCATCAGCGCACCGAAATAGATGCGGGGAGTCCAGCGGACCGAAGGGAAATCCTGTTTCCACTGCTCAAACTCAGCTTCGGAATCAATGAAGCCCAGGTCATAGGGCTTTTGCGACAATTTTTCGGCATAGGCATTCGTGACTATCTTCAGGTGGCCGGTATCAAAGCGGGCGTTTTGTCTGACCATAGACTCCAAATATCCACTCATAAATGCGATGAGGAACACCGTAACCAGCACTCCTGCCGATACTATCAGTACCGGGAAAAAGCTGCGGGAGCGATCCCTCAGCAGGCCTTTTAAGACAAACAAAAACATTTCAAACTCCTTAGACCTTGCCCAAGAGGGCATCCGTCGCTTTCAGGCGGGCGATCCGGTAAGTGGGCAACCAACTGGCCAAAGCGGTGACCAACATGACCAAAATGAAGGTAGTGATCAACATCGCGGGTGAATAGTAGCACTTGATAGGCTCAGCAGTTCCGGCCACGCTGAGATTGGCCATTTCCTGAGGGGTTTTGTAACCACTTACACCGAAGTAGATAAAGAGCGGCAAACCCAAAATGCTGGTGGCCACTGCGGCAAACACACTATACAAACAGCCTTCAATGGTAAAGAGTTTCACGATCTGCCTTTTGGTCATCCCCAAGGCGATCAGAGTGCCGATCTCCCTTCTGCGTTTGAAGATAGCCAGGATCTGGGTATCGAAAATGGCGATCATGGCCAGGAAGAGCAAGAGGGCAAAGATCATATTCCCGCCCATACGTTTCACATTGATCATAGCATCTGTGCCCTGCATGGATTCATCTATAGATATGAATCTGAAGTCCCCTTCAAGCTTGATTAGATCAGAATTATCCCTTATCACGATATGGGTGGCAGAATTGTGCAAAGCCTTGGCCTCATTCAGATGCGTAAAGTCCACCCAAACCTGGGAGTTGTCGATCGTAGATACCGGTGTAGCCATGATCCTGGCGATCTGGATGTCATAGGCATTGTAAGCGCCATGAACATCTTTCCAGCGCATGGTGAGGATGTCGCCCTCTTCCAGATGCGTGCTTCTGGCCATCTGTTTTCCGATCACTGCAGGTAGAATAATGCCCGCTTGATCATCAACGCGCAGATACTCTGTAGGAATCTCTAAGATCTCTTGATCATGCGGGATGCCTTTGATGGTGATGGGAGTGAGCCGGCCCTGGGGATAGATCACACCGGCGGAGATCAGGATGGGAACTGCTTTGCCTGTCTCTACCAAGCCCTGAAGCTCAGCAGGTATTTTGCTATTGCTTTTGTCCCAGGTGAAGCTGTCATATTTATCAAAATCCTTGTGCTCGTAGTGTCCAGCACCAAATTCCCAGTCCCGCATTTGCCTGCGCGCGGCACGTCCCCAACCGTCATAGATCCCCTGCATCCACACCATTCCGGTCAAAACGATGCTGAGGATGAGGATGTTTATAAGGCTGCGCCAACCGTTGCCAATGATGTTTTTAGCTGCCAGTTTTAAGATCATCTTTGGCCTTCTTGCCGTCTATCAGGGTCACTACCCGCTGCATATAATCTATCACTTTCTGATCGTGAGTAGCGAAGATGAAGGTGGTACCTGTCTCTTGGTTTATTTGCAACATGGTATCCAGAATATTCAGCGAGTTTTCGGTATCCAGATTTGCGGTGGGTTCATCGGCCAGAACGAGCTGGGGACGCTTCACCATGGCGCGGGCGATGGAGACCCGCTGGGCCTCTCCTCCAGAGAGTTGATTCGGCCGGGATTTGCGTTTGTCTGTGATGCCTACCCATTTCAGAGCTTGCATCACAGCTTCATGCCGCTGGGCCTTAGGCATTTTTAGCAGCAAGAGCGGTAGTTCCACATTTTCATATACGGTGTAAACAGGGAGCAGATTGTAGCTTTGAAAGATAAAGCCTATTTTCTCGGCCCTGAGGGCGGCGGACTCTTTGGCATCCAGGGTAGAAACTTTGTGTCCCAGAACTTCGATCTCACCGCCGCTTTGATTGTCCAGGGTGCCGATGATGTTCAAGAGTGTGGTTTTGCCTGAGCCGCTGGGTCCCACGAGGCCCATAAATGCACCACTCGGAATATCCAGATCGAGCTCGGAAAGAGCCAGGAATCCACCACGGCCGGTG
>Ga0265295_1002899_pt1 | contig 25985 bp, 25 predicted proteins | sample Munlansysbiofilm_FD_192503 | JGI IMG/M metagenome (GOLD analysis project Ga0265295, IMG submission 192503) | Leachate microbial communities from a municipal landfill in Southern Ontario, Canada - Methane capture system biofilm | ecosystem: Engineered > Solid waste > Landfill > Unclassified ... | reverse complement strand
GTTGTGAATTGATTCCACTCGCTCCAGAGTTCTCCCTCGCCTACCCGGTAGGCGTAGCATGTGGCCGGTATCAGACCTTTGAATACAACCGAATGGGAAAAAACAACACGATCGTCATCAAGTTTTATGCTTTCACTTGTGGCAGTGACTGTTGCTGCGTTGGTGACAAAGTCAGGTGATCCTGTGGCCGCTGCAATCTCAGCCCGGGGATTTTCACCCCTGGACTGGGTTCTCCAGGTCACTGACTGGCTTGAGGAAGGTTGCTCGGTAAGGTTTAGGATGATCCGTTCAGGCAGCCCTGCCTTTTGTTCATGGGTTGTGATGGGTAAGGCGTTGATCTCGGATTGGGAGCATCCCACGATGAGAAGCAGCACCGGTAGTAGTAAAAGCTGGATTAATCTTGAACTTATGGGGGTAAGGCCCCGTTTCCTTGAGTTGAAAAGCATTTTAAATCCTTTTTTGGTCATCCACTATATAAAAGACAAATCTTTTGAACCGCAAAGGTGAGTACATTTCCAGCAGTTCTCTGAGGGCGTGTTCGCTCTTAAGCTATACTGATGGATCCCAACATCTGCGCACGCTTAACGTACAATTTTTTCCATCTCTCCTGCACCCGGAACAAAACAACTATGGTGGTACCCCATCACCCTTCTGTTTCTTAATTCAGTGGTCAATTTTCGGTTGTAAATTCTAATAGGTGCACCAGTTGCACATGAAAGCGACTATTTTTGGTTCAACGACCTCTTCGGTCACAGCCTTTTTTTCCACGGTTGTTTCTTGCTTCACCTTTTCCAAAAGATACACTCCTTTACGCTAGCAAGGCGCTCTTAATCTGCTCATATAGTTGCTCATTGTTAAATCACATCAAGGACGGCGCTTCTGAAGGACAGGTTGCGGCGGATGCTGCTGCACTTGCCTCCATGACCGACTGGGGAATATCCTTCGGACCTGTAATGCGAACCTTTAATTTCCTCCATAAAACAACTTCATGCTTTTTATTGAAAACTCGCTCCGACCGGGTCTGTTATTGATCTTGATATGATTGATCCTGATTGAATAAATCATTTGCAGCCTTAATGAGTTCATGGTCGGCAAAGGGTTTTGACAGATAGTCATTAGCCCCGAGCTCCATGGCCATTACATTGTTTGTGATGGTCGAATAGCCTGTAATAATTATCACATGAAGATCAGGCTTCTCATTTCTCACCCGCCTGAGGATTTCCAAGCCGTTCATGTCCTTGAGCTTTATGTCTAATAAAAGCATGTCATAGTGTTGATTCAAAACCCTTTCGAGCCCTTCAGAACCTGACAGGCAGTAGTCGCAGGAATACTCCTGTTCGCTTAAAATCATTTTACATGCCTTGCAGATAACATCTTCATCATCAATAATCAGAGTTTTAGGTTGAAACATCCCATTGCCTTTTTCATTTAAAAATTTTTCCAGTTTTACGGCACAAACTTTGTAATCCGGTGTCTTGGAAAGCGGGTCCAAAAAAGTTCCAAGAAGGGCATTGGAATTAGCACAGGGAAAATGGAAGTCCATAAAAATAGACCCCCGGGGCACTACCTGGCTGATCTGAACTGGTGTGATGATTTCACCCCGCCGGGATATGACCTTGACAGAACCTCCATCAACAATGTTCATTTGCCTGGCATCAGCAGTATTGATCTTTGCCATGGGGCCAGGGAATTCTTTGTTCAGAGATTTGGAGCGGCCCGTCATGGTACTGGTGTTGTAATGGGCATAGCGGCGGCCCGTGGTCAGAACAAACGGATATTGTCCGTCCGGTTGTTCGGCGGATGGTCTATGTCTTATGGCATGAAAGTGGCCTTTGCCCCGGGTGAACATTCCCCGGTGCAGGAATCGGGTTCCCGGGTGTTCGGGAGACGGGCAGGGCCACTGGAGACCGATGTGATCAATCCGTTCGTAGGAGAGGCCGGAAAAACTCGGCGTCAGTGATGTCATTTCATCGAATATCGCTTCGGCTGAGTCATAATTCATCTCAATTCCCAGGCGTGAGCCGATTTCAGAAAAGATCTTCCAGTTCGGCATAGCATCTCCGGGAGGCTCAACCGCTTTTCTGATCCGTTGTACCCGCCGTTCGGTGTTGGTAAAGGTGCCATCCACTTCTGCAAAACAAGCACCTGGCAGGACAAGATCCGCCATCATGGCTGTTGCGGTGAGAAAAATATCATGGACCACCAAGAATTCAGCAGCTTTGAGTGCCTTTTTAACATGCTCGGTATTGGGGTCTCCCTTCACGCTGTTTTCACCGAAGATATACAGGCCTTTCATGGAACCTTCAATGAGGCCATCCATTATTTCTGGGATGGTCAGTCCGATTTTGCCGGGCAGGGAGGTGCCCCAGGCAGTTTCAAATTTTTTTCGAATTATATCATTCCCAACCGACTGGTAGCCGGAAAAGACATTGGGCAGAGCCCCCATGTCACAGGCCCCCTGAACGTTGTTTTGGCCCCGAAGGGGGTTCAGGCCACTGGACTCCTTTCCGAGATGGCCGGTGATCATGGTCAGGTTGGCTAGCGATTTCACATTGTCAACCCCGTGGGCGTGCTCGGTAATCCCGAGGGTGTAGCAGATGCTGGCGTTTTTAGATGTGGCATAGATCCTGGCCGCTTCCATGATCAAGTCTTCAGGAATACCAGTGATTTCAGATGTTTTTTCAAGGGTGTAGAAATCCAGAATGGGTTTCAGTTCTTCAAAGTTTTCGGTCCGATCTGCGATGAATGTCAGGTTGTGCCAATCGTTTTTAAGAATGACATGCATCAGTCCGTTGATGAGAGCAATATCGGTTCCGAAATTGAGCTGAAGATGGATGTCGGCAAGCCGGGTGAGTTGTATTTTTCGAGGGTCCACAACGATCAGCTTGGCCCCGTTGTCCTTGGCCTTGAACATCCGGCGAGCGATCATGGGGTGGGCTTCAGTAGTATTGGACCCGACGACTAACAGACAGTCGGTATCGGCTATTTCCGCAATGGAGTTGGTCATCGCTCCACTGCCGAATGCTGCGGCAAGACCTGCCACGGTGGGGGCATGTCACAGGCGGGCGCAATGATCAACATTGTTGGTCTGGAACACTGCCCTGGCGATTTTCTGGCAGAGATAATTCTCCTCGTTGGTGCTTCGGGCAGAACTGAAAAAGCCAAGACTGTCAGGACCATAGGTGTTTTTGATATGGGAGAATTTTTTGGTCAGAACCGTGAAGGCATTTTCCCAGGTGGTCGGTTTGAGCACCCCGTTTTCCCGGATCAAGGGTTGGGTGAGGCGGTCCCCGCTGTGGACGAATTCATGCGCAGCATATCCCTTGATACAGAGTTTCCCGTCGTTCAGATGGTGTTCTTTCAGGGGCAGGGTGTTGATCAGTTTACCATCCAGTACTTCAAGAAGCATCTGACACCCGCAACCACAATAGGGGCAGGTGGTTTTTACACATTGATAGTCCATTGCAAAGCCCGTTTCCTTTTAAAAAAGTCTTAATAGTTTCGTTATGTTAAATTTGATACAACGAATCAGTTTCGTATGACCTTACTCGGGGTTTGTCAAGGCCTTAATTTCAGGGGCAGCAATTCTAATCATGAAACTTAATGAGCACTAAAACTGTAAATCTCCAGTTTAGGCTAACGTGATTCCAGCACGTTACACATCATCATAGTCGGCTCAAATTTTAAAATTAGAATTGCTGTAAAGGAAAAGCGCTGGGATCCATAATTAGAATTGCTGCCGGTTCAGATCAGCGGTTGATATCCACCATTTGCCAGCTGATATTAATAAAATAGGGACGGTTAGTTTACGTACATAGACGTTCTTGTTTGCAATCTGTTTCATTTCCTTTGACTGTGTTTTTAAAGTGTTGGAAATCGAGCGTATTTCTTGTTGCTTGGGGCTGGGAGGGTTTAATGGTGTGCCGATGCCCCAGCAAAAACCTTTCGATCATACATCCCAGTAAACAAGGGCAGATCTGTTGCCGTTTGGCCAGACCAGATTTTCATCTTTAAAGCTGAGATGTTTTTTTAACAAGTCTAAAAGAAAATCATCATATTCAGAGTTGTCGGCAAGGTCCAGTCGGTTTTTGATGTCGATTAACGCCGCCGCATACGATTCATGGGTCCAAGCTGACCATGATCCAACCCCTTCCATTATAACGTCAGGATAGATATCCATACCTAAAAGGATATTATAGGCAATCTGAAAATTAGGACTGTCATAGGGCTGCCCGAAAACGTGTTGAGCAGCCATGGCCATGACGGACTTGGCAAACGGTGCTCTCATCACTAGGATACAGGCTTTTTGGGCGGTCCGGTTCATTTTATTCACAAAGGCTTCAAAATCGGCAACCCCATACATGGAATGGGAGGCCAGAACATAGTCATGGGGGGCCACATCATCCTCAGGCCAGGTTCCGGAAACAATATCAATATTGATAGTTTCTTCTTTTTGAATTTTTGCCCTTAAGACCTCCTGCATGGCCAAGGAGGGTTCCAATGCCGTAACTTTTGTCGTATGGGGGGCGACCAGCAAAGACCATTTTCCAGTGCCTGCGCCAATATCTAGAAGGGTGGAGCCCGGGTTATCCTTTAATTTTTGAACCAGAAAATCTCTGGATGAATCTGGTTTGGACCATCGTTTGTCAACAGCTTTGTCAAATTGCTTAGCCTTGTGCCTCCAGAAATCATCCGCCTGGTGTTCCTTTTTCCTGGAAAAGGCTCGTTCCTGAATATCAGACAGCTCGCTCCATAATTTATGCCAGTTTGTGAGTCTTTCCATATTTAGCCTTAGCCTATTTTAAAGTTTTATATTGCCAATACCAGGGGGCCTCTGGAAGTATTGAGCACTTCAATCGGTCCGCCATAGGTGTCTGTCAGCAATTCCTGCGTTAATGTTTGTTCAGGGGAACCATTTGCCACAAGTTTTCCTTTTTTTAGTAATATTACCTGGTCGGCAACTGCAGACGCAGCGTTGGGATCATGGGTGGAAAAAACAACGGTCCTGCCGTTTCGAACAATTGTCTTGATCAAATTGAGCATCTGTCGAGTATTAATCAGATCAAGATGGGAACAGGGCTCATCCAACAGTAGAATATCCGGATTATGGGTGAGTGCCCTTGCCACATTGACCAGTTGTTTTTCGCCGCTGCTCAACCGAGTCATGCCGCAGGCAGCTAGGTGGGTAACTCCAACGGTGGCCAGAGCATTTTTGACCGCTCTTTTGTCTTCACCACCAGGAATCCTAAACAGATTCAAATGGGGTGCTCTTCCAAGCAGTACGTATTCCTCGACGCTTAAATCAAAGGGAATAGATTCGTTCTGGGACACCATGCCAATGAGTTGTTTAATATGACCGGCACCATACCCTATTTTAGATTTATTAAAAAAACACACTTCTCCTGTATTTGCCGGATAAAGCCCGAGGAGAATATAAAGCAGGGTTGTTTTTCCTACACCATTTGCCCCGAGTATGGCAACAACGGTACCTTTGTGAATGTCGAGATTCATGCAGGATATCAGCGGAACCTGACCTTCACCGTATGAAAAACTCAGATTCCTGATGGAAATGGCGGTCTTCATCTTTCGCTCTGTTTGTGTTGCAGTTGTGGCTTCATCAATAACATTAAAAATAGACCTGCCCCGATAAAGGATGTCAGTATTCCCAGAGGAATCTCCCCGGAGAGAAGCGTTCGCGAGGCATTGTCACATACAACAAGAAAGAAACCACCCAGCATGAGTGAACAGGGCAAAGCCTTCTGGGCATCTGATCCTACTAGACGCCTGGCAATATGAGGTATAATCAATCCCACCCAACCGATTTGACCGGTTTTGCACACCACTGTAGATGTGGCTGTAACTGCAATCAACAACAGCAGAATCCTTTCTTTGTAAGCATTTGCCACCAGAGAAAAAATGGTTTCATCTTTCATGGACAATAGGTTCAGTCGCCATCGGAATAGCCAGATGATAAAAAGACAGGGAAGGCATATGATCATTACCTGGTTAGTATCACTCCAGGAGATACTCCAAAGCCCACCTAAGAGCCAGAATGTCAAGTCCGGAAGCTCCTGTAAAGGATCTGCCAGGTATTTCAACATCCCAGTGCCCGATGCGAATATGGCTGATACGGCAATTCCGGAAAGAATCAATCGTAATACCCAATCACCGAATCGTATGCGGGTTGCGATCATCCAGGAAAGTCCTAACCCTAAGAAAGCAAATAAAGCGGCAGATCCCTGGATAGCAAGTTTTGTTCCCCCCAAAATAACAATTCCTAAAGAGGCGCCAAAGGCCGCACCCCCTGAAACACCCAAAAAGCCTGCATCGACAATTGGGTTTCTAAAAACCATTTGAAAAACCATCCCAGATGCCGCAAGTACCATGCCCGTTACAAAGGCCGTTATGATTCTTGGGACTCTGATGCCCATGACCACCTGAAATACAAGATCCTCATTTAAAATATCAAACGGGGAGGTAAAAAAAGGAGACGGATATCTTCCTAAAAATACAGATCCTAAAAGTGTCAACACAGAGAGAGACAAAATGAGGTATTGCCATTTTTTGTTCCAGTTCATCTTAATTCAGCTTCGGCAGGATATGCTGCTCAATAGTGGTTTCATCCATCCTGTATAGTAACTTGAAAAATTGCCTGACCGTCTTTTTGATATCCAGTTCATCTGGACCCAGTTTTTCTGGATATGTCATTTTTGCCATCCACAAGGCTCCCAAAATCCATCTAGGGGTTGGTGTATCCCATCCAAAGAGATCCTGGGGAAAAAGATAAAGATGGTTTTGCTGCAACGCGTTTAACAGACTCCACTTAGAATCTCGATAAAGGCTTTTAATAACATCAGCCCCTTTGAGTTGGTTCCATACAATCATAAATATTTTGTCTGGATTCCAGGCGGCAATTTGTTCAAACCCGGTGATCTGCCAGCCACCCCGAATGTTTAGACTGTCAAGCCAAACAGGAGCACCACCAGATATCAAAACCTGTTGGGTCTGAATCCATTCCCTGGTCGGAACATTTAATGACAGGTTTTTTCCACGGTTGCTGTATTGGAGGACCAGGACGGTGGGTTTTTCTCCAGTAGGCATAGCATCAACCTTTTGATGAATCAGGGACAGTTTGTCCCTGTAGTACTGAATAATCTTATTTGCTCTTTCAGGATTACCAAACACCTCACCAAGGATTTTAATATCGGATAAAAACATGTCGGGGTTTTCCGCTCCCAGATACAAGACCGGTATACCCAAAGGCTTCAAGGATCTTGACATATTGCCTTCCATGGTTCCCTTGGAAATCACCAGATCCGGTTTTAATGCTGCAACGCTTTCAGGACCTGGGTTGATATTAAGAATTTGTTTTAACTCTAATCCAGGGTCAAGCAGCTTTAAAAATTCGTCCTGTTTTTTGACCTTCATTTCAAATCCCTTCAGACGTTCTTTGGTTTCGTCAAACATATACAGCATATGAAGGACAATAAACGCTGCTGTCCCTATCACAACTATCCTTTCCGGCAGTTTATCAAGAATAATTCGTCGGTCTGCTGCATCTGTTATTTCTATGGTGCAAAATCCTTCAGCCGGGTGGATTGCAACCATCAATCCGGATACAGCCAACACGAATAGTAATTTTTTTATTTCCTTCATGAATTCTCCAACCATTTACTGTTTTTTAAAATATGGCTGGATTGTCACCATATAAAGGATATCTTAAACCAGCATGGTTTGTTGTGTAAAATATTGAGGGTGGTGAATATTTTCATTTCTTCTTTTGAATCACAAACCGATCAGCATATCTGTCAAAAAAATGATATCCAGAGCCACCGGTGGATATGATTTCAAGCAGTTTATCCGGTTTTGTGACGACAACGCCGCCGACTATGCTGACACCTCGTTTAAAAAGCGGTTCCGGTAACGAGCTTGCCGTTGGTCCCATGACTGCGATTTCAGCGTTGGGTTTTGAAGCAGCCAATATTCCTTCCAACGTGTGGTTTATCAGCGTGACACCTGTAATGATTAAAATATCCGCACGGTTAATAACATTGATTGAATCTTCTGCCGGAACAAAATGGGGCATTTCGTCTTCCTTGAGCGTTTCTGGATCTTTTTCAATGACCCACCATGTCCCTCCCCGGGCCTTTAATGCCTGCAACGTTGGTATAAACGCGCCCACCACCGCCACTGATTTCTCAACGGGCATCTTCACTGCATCCTGGGCATCCATTTTATTTGTGATCGTGTAGTCGCCTTGGATACCTTTTCCCCAGCATGCCGCACTTAATGCATTGAGTGTTGCTATGGCCACCGCCGTTTTTATGGGCTCGGTGGAAGACAACCCGGTCAGTATCTCTTTTACGGGCAACCCGTTTAACGTTTCAGGATTAAAAATCCGTCCTGCAGAACTAGGGCAGCAAACAGCTTTCGGGATCTCCTTTGTCGGAGTATAGCATAGCCCACCGGCACCATTGGAAAGTTTAACTCCTGTAAAAAAAAGTCCGACAACTGCTTTCTCAATAAAAAGCGTCTCAAATATTTTCCCTGTTTTTTCTTTTACAAGTTCTGCTGTTTCTTCAAGAATGTTCATTTAATCTCCTGTGCAAAAAAATTCTTATTGTGTTTTTCTTGTTCAGAATTCATTTTTTCTTTTGGTATTATAGCAGGATGCACAACGTGAATTTGGAGGGTTTGATTTTATCCTATAAGGAGTGCGTGGTATCCTTAGAAGCAAAAGCTGGATTCACCTTCAACTAGTAGGATTCAAACCCCGGCTCCTTGAGTTGGAAAGCATTTTAATTACCTTTTGGTGCTTTGAAAATGGGGACAGACTTAAGTCTGTCCCCATTTGTACAAGCCAAAGTTAATTAATAAGGTAAATTAAAGATCAAGTGAGAAACCCACCATGAAATTCCTTCCCTCACCGGGATAGCCTACTTCCTGTTCATAATCCTCGTCAAACAGGTTGTCCAATGCCACATAGAGGCTCATCTTGTCACGGAATTTCTTGGAGATGCGGGTGTTGACGATGAAATAATCGTCGCTTTCAGTGACTGTCGTATCGGGGTAAGTAACGGTTGGAAGATCCTTATAGATGTTGTCCACAAATATTGCCTGTAAATCAACCTTGACCAATACCTTTGGTATGATCAATGCGCATCCCAATCCATACTTGTTTTCGGGAACCCCTGCCACGTCGTCCGTTACCCGGTTGTCGCTCTTGTTTTTGGCCCTGTTGTAAGTGTAGTTGGCATTCATGGAAAAATAGTCGCAGAATTCAACGTTGATGGATGTCTCAAATCCCAGCATGGAGATATCTTCTACGTTGATATATACTCCTTTAGTACCTTTACTATAAGCTGCGTAGTCCCTTGAAATCCAGTCTGATATATCGTGGTGGAAGCCAGACAGATCTGCGGTGATTCGTTGTCCGAACATCTTACTCACCCCCAGGGTGTAGTTGATGCTCTGTTCAGCTTCCAGGTCGGGGTTTCCGCTGCTGGAAGAATAGAGGTTGCTAAGGGTTGGAAACCGTGTCTTTTTGGCAACCGAACCGTAAAATTTAAGCTGCTCTTTTTCCCAGGTAAATCCGGCCATGGGGTTGAATTCACCCATGGTGGAAGGTGTCTCTTTTGCCTCCTGGCCCTGAAATTCATAGCCAGGTTTGTTCCCAAAAATATAATCCTCGGCCTCTCTGACTTCAAACCAGTCATAGGCCGCACCGGCATAGAGGGAAAGACCGAAGTCGGTGAAAAATTCATGCTCGGTTCCAATGGATCCGGTATCTGCCTGATACTTGTTAAAGGGCAGGTATTCATCATCCCTGTCCTCATGGGTGTCCCGTTTGTAGTGCAGGGACAGGTGCCCCCTGTGCATATCGACAAACTGAAAGTCCGTGAAAAGAGAAACACCCAGAAAGTTGTCCTTGTATTCGCTCTTTGACAGGGCATTTGCGTAATCAGGTCCGTCATAGGAGACATAGATATCTTCGTGATTATGGTAAAAGAGCTTGCCCCTGAGGGTCAGGGCCGATGAAATGACCTGTTTGCCGCTAAGATCAACCCCCCAGTCCCTGTAAGTCTCGGATCTTGAAAAGCTTGAAAAAGCAGGCTCGTCGCCTTTTCGTGTAAAGATTTTATAGTCGTAGATCGAGGGGGGATGACCTATCTCCGAATCCATGATGTGGAAGCTTGCAAAATATTCAGAATCTGGTGTGGGGGTTATTCCCACCCTTGCCCAGAGACGATCCGTAGTATAATCGGAGTTTTCCCTCAATCCTCCGTCCTCATGGATTCCGTCCACTCCCCCTTTCCCTGTTGCTGTTTTGGGTTCAAAATCACTGGAAAGCCTCCAGCCATCTGACTCCTTGTGGAGATAACTCAGCCAGTAGTTGACTGCCCCCACCTGATTGCCGTGGGACAATGACCCAGAATAGGTACCGTGTTCCCCTATTGCTCCCTGGAGGCTGAGGCTTGGTTCCTGGGTCCCTTTTTTGGTGACCACATTCACAACTGCAATCTGGGCATTGGCTCCGTATAGTACCGACGGGGCGTTTTTGGTAATCTCAATCTTGCTGATGATTCCGACCGGTATCTGGTCAAGGTTAAGTTTGCCGTTGTAGGTCTCATAGTAGGGAATGCCGTCAATCAAAAACAGGGTCTTTTTTGCACTAAAGCCGTGGATGGAGATTTCAGGTTCGTTTTTGGTGCCCCGGGTTACGGTTATTCCCGGGGCAAATTTAAGGGCCTCGGCAAGGGTGGTGCTGTTGTTCGCTTTGATATCTGATTCTGTGATTACCTGGGAAATACCAATGTCAGCTACGCTTGTCTTTTCTCCTGAGACAACTATGTCTCCAAGGGTAAAGGTGTCCTCCGAATCCTGGGGGGCAGCAAAGCCGGGGCCTGCTGCCATGGCCACCAGAAAAATGGCTGCCAGGGTGTACTTTCCTAAATTCATTTTTTCTTCTCCTTTGATAGATCGTTTTTAAAAGCCCTTTTTAAAACAGTACTAATTGGATATAAACTTTTTCTTCTCTTCTTTTGGGTTGGTATATTCTTGTTTGAATGTCTTGTTGTCAAGATAATTATAATGTTGTTTTAATGAGGCAAATAAATAACCATAAATAACTATAGTTGACTGTGTTCTGGGCTATTATAACTAATAGTTGACAAGCACCATTCCCTTTTTTATAACCCCTCCATGTTCTTGTGGACACAACGAAGCATCAAACACGATGGATGTTAGCTGTTAGCTAAAAGCTAAGAGCTAAATGCTAACAGCTGTTCTTTAAAAAAAACCTGCACAGCCGGGTACCTGAATTGTCCCGGTAGTCCAGGCTTTGGGAGAAAATAATTTGAACAGATGTCTGATTTTGGCATTAATTGCAATTGTGGCCCTTTTGCACGGAAGCGTGTGGGGTGAGGGTCGTACATTTGAAGATATGGCGGGTCGCACCGTCACCCTGACAGGGCAGGTAAACCGGATTGTGACAACCTTTAAACCAACCACCCTGTGCCTCTTTTCCCTGGGGCTCCAGGATAAACTTGTGGGGATAGACACAAGCTCTAAACGTGATCGCCTGACCCTTGCCGTTATGCCCGGGGCGATTGATCTTACGGGGGTGGGCAGTAAATCCACAGGGATCAACTTTGAAACCGTGACCTCCCTTAAACCCGACCTTGTCATACTCTATGCCCAGAAAGACGGCTTTGACCTTGCAAAAAGACTCGAAGTAATGGGTATAGCAAGCATTATTGTGCTGCCGGAAAGCTTTGAAAGCGTTAAAAAAAGCCTTTACCTGATTGCAGCGGCGGCAGGGGAGCCTGAAAGGGCGGACAGGGTTGTAAGGCTTATGGACGAAGTGCTTTTAACGGTTGAAACTCGGATTGCCCTGCTCGGTTCACAGGAGAAGAAGAGCGGCTACTTTGCATCCTCAAGGGGGCTTTTCAGCACGGCCACAGGAAGCATGCTCCAGGATGAGATTTTTGCAAGGGCAGGGGTTGTTAACGTGGCCCATGACCTTGACGGTTATTTCCAGGATATTTCTCCAGAGCAGCTTTTACTGTGGAACCCAGATTTGATGGTCGTTTCCCAGCACCTTCACAATCCAGTCTCGAAAGGTTTGAACAGTCCTGTGGTACGACGTGTTACAGCCGTTGCCCGGGGTGAGGTTTATCGCTCCCCGTCTAACCTCGCACCCTGGGATTTCCCCTCGCCCCTGGCTGTTCTCGGGTCGTTGTGGCTTGCCAAAAGGGCCTACCCTGAACAGTTCTTAGATCTTGATCTTATTGCCGAGGTTGACCGTTTCCACGTTCAGCTCTTTGGTCAATCCATGACAGCCATGGGCGGCAGACTCAACGACCTTGTTCTTGACGGGCAGGATCAGTGAACCCTTTGGATCGTTCAAGGTCAAGATTCATAATGCTCCTTCGAACCCTTGGGGTGCTCTTGTTTGTTCTGTTCTTCTTCTCTCTTTTTGTGGGAAGGTTTGAAATCTCTCCCGGTGACGTAAAGGCCATGGTCACGGCTTTTTTCACTGGCCTTCCCCTTACGCCGGAGCTTGTCTCAAAGCAGCTTGTAATGGTGTGGATTCGTCTTCCCAGGTGCCTCATGGCCGTTCTTGTGGGCATGGGGCTTTCCGTTTCAGGGGCCGTTTACCAGGCATTGTTCAGAAACCCCCTTGTGTCGCCGGACATTCTTGGAGTGGCGGCAGGATGCACATTCGGGGCGGCCCTTGGGCTTGTGCTGCCAGGGTATCATTTCTCCCTGGTGCATGTTCTTTCCTTTGGGTTTGGGCTTTTTGCCGTTGGCCTTGCCATTGCGATCGCAAGGCTTATTGCCGTGAAGCCCATCATTGTGCTTGTCCTTTCCGGCATGGTTGTCATGTCTTTTTTTAACGCCCTTTTAATGGTACTTAAGTATTTTTCCGATCCCTTTGACGAGCTTCCAAGCATTGTATTCTGGATCATGGGCAGCCTTGCCCGAGTGACCTGGAATGACATTTTCATCCTTGCCCCGGTTACGCTGCTGGGAGTTGTGCTGTTCATGATCTTTCGCTTCAGGATAAATATTCTTTCCCTTGGGGATGTTCAGTCTAAATCCCTGGGCATGAACCCTGGGCTTTTCCGATTTCTCTTTATTGTCACAAGCTCGTTTATCGTTGCCATGACTGTTGCCACCTGCGGTCAGATCGCCTGGATCGGGTTGATCATTCCCCACATGGCAAGAACCATTGCGGGGCCAGAGCATGAGCGAATGTTGCCAGTAACAGCCCTTTTGGGTGCCCTTTTTCTGCTTGGGGCGGACGATGTGGCAAGGTCTGTCTCAACCGCAGAAATTCCAGTGGGAATTATCACGGCTCTGACCGGCGCTCCGATCTTTGGATTCCTTCTCTACAGGAACAGGGGGAGCGGATGGATTTAGTCCTGGAATGCTGTTCCCTCGGGTTCAGGTATGGTCAAAGGAGTATCCTTGAGGGTCTTTCGTTCAAGGTCGAGCCAGGATTTTTTTACGCCCTCCTTGGAAAGAATGGATCGGGCAAGACGACCCTTCTCCACTGCCTCAACAAAATCTTGAAACCAACCACCGGAACAGTCAAGGTAATGGGGCGGAATCTTGCCGAGCTTTCCCAGGGGGAAATTGCCCGGAACATCAGTTTTGTGCCCCAGGAGCACATGGATATCTTTCCCTTCAGGGTGATCGATGTGGTTATCATGGGAAGGGCTCCATTCCTTGGGATGACCCAGATACCCGGTGAAAAGGAGCGCAAGCTCGCCTTGGAAGCCCTCAGGCTTTTAGGGTTTGAACATCTTGCCGGGTCTAACTTCAATCGGATTTCCGGAGGTGAACGCCAGATCGCAATCCTCGCCATGGCCCTTGTCCAGGCGGGCAGGGTGATGCTTCTGGATGAGCCCACCAACCACCTTGATTTTCACAACCAGTATCACCTCCTGTCAAAGATAAAAGAGCTCTGTAAGACTCGTCAGATAAGCGTTGTTGCATCCATGCACGACCCGAACATGGCCATGCTCTTTGCCGACAGGATCATCATGCTGAAACACGGCCGGCTCATTGCCCAGGGAGGGCTCGAACAGACAATGACCATGGCTAACCTTGACCTTTTGTACGATACCAGAACCGTGGCAGTATCAAGCTTTAATCCCGTCCGTTTTTTTTTGCCCGAGTCTGCAATGACAGCTATCACTGGGGATTCAAACAAAGAATGAAGGCTCCATGGGATCAGGTTCTTTGGAAGTTCCCTAAAATAAACAGGAGAAGAGATGCACGTTATCATCACAGGAGGGGTTCAGACGGGTAAATCAACCCTGGCGGCAGCTCTGACTGCCTTTTTAAAGGCCGAAGGCATTCCCATGGCAGGCATCCTTGCAACGGGGCTCTGGAAAAACGGCCGGCGCCAGGGCTTTGATCTGACGGATCTTGCAACCGGGGTTATAACCCCCCTTGCAAGGCGGGTGGACAGGGTCGAAGCTAGGGCTATAATGCCGTTTGAATTTTTTGAAGAGGGCATGACTGCCGGGAGAAAAGCCCTTGATGGAGAAATTACCGCCAATGCCGTCATGGTCATGGTGGATGAGGTGGGCAAACTTGAACTCATGGGCAAGGGGTGGGGTCCTTTTATGTCGTCGCTTGTTTCTAATTCCAGGGCCGTTCATGTGTGGGTGGTCCGGGAGAATCTTGTCCGGGATGTCTGCCTACGCTGGAATCTTGACAGGGTCGAGATTGTCCATGTGGATGATGAGGATGCCCTTGAACGGCTAAAAAAAATGTTTGCCAAGGAGCGGGTATGAAAGTTCAAATTCCTTTTATAGTATACTCTGCAATGGTGGTCTTTTTCCTGACTGCCCTTGTTCTGGGGCTGCTCAAGCAGGTTCGATGGGGTAAATTTGTTGGGTTTTTGGGCTCTGCTGCCTGCGGGGCAGGGGTGACATGGCTGATGTTTTCTGAGCAACGGCTTCCCCTGTTCGGAGCTCTTGAGTCTGTTATGTATGTTTCATTTGTTTTGACCCTTTTAGCTAATTTTACCTTGCCCAGGGTTGAAGCCGTCTGCAAACAGCGCCTTACCCTTGTCACCCATGGGGTGATATGTCTGCTGCTTGCCGTTCAGGCCACACGGCCAATGGCATTTAATGCCGATTTTTTCATGTACGACAATCTCTGGGTCAACCTGTTTTTTAATTTGCGCCTCAATGCCGCAGGTGTTTTAATCTGGGCGGCCATCCTGTTCATTGTCGGTGTATGGTTCTGTGAGGCCAAAGATGCAAAAAAAACATCAGGCCGGGCTACCAGTGATAGGCTCATTCACCAGGGACGAAATTTTCTTCTGGCAGGCATTGTCGTCTATCTTATGAGTGAATGGTCGGGTTCCCTATGGTGCCTTAATTGGCTTGGAGAGACCTGGCAGTGGAGCAGGGGGTTTTTAAAGGCGGCGATTATTTTTCTTCTGGCCATGATTGCAAGTCACCTTCCTATTTCCATGGGCGGGTTGCCAAGGGCAAAGGCCCTGTTCGGAATCTGCCCTGGAATTTATATATTTTTCATGCTTTTTCAGCATTAGGAGGCCTTATGATTCGGTTTTTTTCATCCCTGGGGCTGACCTTTGTTCTGCTCCTGTCGATTGTTTTGCTGCTGTGGCTTGGGACGGTCTTTACCCTGTTTCCAGATCTAAAACAGGGGATAGAGCTCATGAACGATACACTCATTCAAAACTGGTTCATGACCGCCTGGAAAATCAATTGGATATTACCAGTCTGGCTTCTCTCCCTCTGCCTTTTATCCGGGCTTCTTTTCTGCAACACCCTTGTGTGCAGTCTTGTGCTCCAACTTGTAACGGCTCTAAAGGTTAAAACCCTGAGGCGTTGGTCATTTTTCATGATTCATATTTTTTTCCTCATGGTGCTTTTCTGTCACGGGATAGCCCTTGTTGCGGGAGAAAAAAAGACCAATATAACCATGTTCCCCGGTGATATTTACCAGGCTGGCAAGCTTTCGGTAACACTTAACAGCATCACCTTTAACGGTGATGGCGAGTTTTTAAGGCTCGGGCCAAAAAAAAGCAGGGAAATGATGACAAGAAAGATGTTTGACAGAAGGGCCAATTTTGCCGACCTTGTTCTGGTTGAAGATGATAAGCCTACCATCAGAGGCCCCATCAAGATGCTTGAACCCATGGGTTCCGGTAATTTAAGGGTAACACTGACAAAGTTCATTTTGCAGGACAACGGGGAAGGGGAAAGGATCGGCGTCAACCTGACCATCACCAGAAACGGATTTACAACCTTTTTCTTTGTCATGTATGGTTTTATGATAATTTCCCTGGCCTGCTTTGTTGCCATCACCTGGAATCCCCATGTAAGGACGGGCCGAGTCACGCCAGGTTGACCCACCAGGTTAAAGCCCCTGGGGACAGCAGATGAATTTGTGTAAATATTTGAAAATGGAGAAAGATAATGAATCAGTCCAATAAAGATAAGGCCCAGATGACCCAGGCCGGCATACTTGACCATATTTTAGACCAGATCGAAACTTCCCCGGACCGGGAGGTTGAGTGTCTCACCTATGGAGCCCACATTGTTTCGGTGGAGAGTTTAACCATGGGTCTTGCCACATGGGCCTGCGGTAGGCATCCTGTAGCCCATGGGGAGCTTCCGACCATCAGCAGTCATTCTGTGAAAGCTCTTGCAGAGCTCCTCCATGACGATGATCCGATAAAAAGTTCCCTTGGCCTTGCCGCCGTAAATTCTATGCTGCCAGATCCCCTGCCCGAAGATGTGGTCGATGTCAATGCCGGGGATCTGATTCTTGAGCTTGGGGGTAATAAACGGGTTGCAGTGATTGGTCATTTTCCCTTTGTCCAGCGTATGAAGGGAAAGTTCAAGGAGCTGATGGTGTTTGAAAAAAGCCCCCAACCCGGCGATCTTGAGTCAAATCTGATCCCCAGACACCTGCCCTCCGCCGATATCGTTGCTATTACGGCAACCACCCTTGCCAATGGAAGCCTTGCAGGCATTCTCGCCTCCTGTCAACCTTCGGCAGTGAAGCTCATAATAGGACCCAGCACCCCGGTGACTCCGGCCCTTTTTGAGCTTGGGTTTGACTATGTGGCAGGGGTCGTGGTGCGGGACAGGGAGCTTGTCAAGCAGGGAATAAAAGAGGGGGTTTCATTCAAACAGCTCAAGGGGGTCAGCCATGTGATTCTCCGAAGGTACGGCGTTTGATTCCAACAGGTTAAGCCCCTGCCAATGGTGGTGCTTTGGCGGGGCAGTATATCCACTGCGGGTAGGAGAATTACCTTTTTACCACACCTGATGATTAGATTTGCCCGAAATAAAGCCTTTTCTCTGTATACCTTCTACATTTGTTTCTTGTTTGTACTTGTTTCGTTTTTTTGGGGGGCTCTATTTTTTAACCATGCTTTATTTGACTTTTTTTAAAAAACAGCTATAATGCATATCTAATGGTAATTCTATAAGTTTATATTACCATGTCTCGTCCTGGGACGGATCATCAACCAATTATCTTCGGACAAAAGAAAAAAATTGGTCGATGGGTATAAAAAATAACCAAGATCAAATTATAGTATAATAAGGATGGCTGAATGAGAAGATGTTTTGTTTTAATACTTGTGATGGCGGCGTTTGTTTTCGGCTCCTTGGGCGCAGCTTCAGCGGCACCTATGCCCATTACAACTGTTTTAGAAGGTTCCTGGGTTGAGGTGAATCTTTTCCCCCTGTTTGACACAAATAAAGATGGAGTAATCTATTTTGGTGATAAGAAAAATTTTCTTAACGACAATTATGGGCTGTCAGAAATCAAAAGGGAGTTTGTTTTGAACTACAAGCCAAGTAGTGATCCTCAATTTATATTGTCGTTTAAAGCAAATGATGTTCAAGAAAACAGTAGTAATTTTCAAAGTTTCCTGACTGTTAATAATTCTCAATATGGAAGAATTGTTAATGATGAAAACACTTTTTCTGATTTTTTGGTTTTTGGCCCCGATACTACCAATAATATTACCTTTAAGATAGGAACGAACTCTGGCAAGAAAAAACTTGACAATTTTTATATAAATTCTCTGGCTTTGAAGTACCAGTACGAACCGTCGCCTTCAGGTTCAAGCCCGGTACCGGAACCTTCGACTATGCTGCTTTTAGGAATGGCTCTTCTTGGTGCTGCACGGCTGGGCAGAATTAAAAAATAAAAACATCTTTTGGGGGAGTTTTAAAAAAGCAGAGCCTGATGTGTTGCTGTTTTTTTGGTTTAGCCCCATGTCCTGGCGTATACAACGAACTATGAAACACGATAGCTGTTAGCTAAGAACTATAATAGCTGTTTCTTATAATCAGGAGTATATTATGGCCGTTGGCTGGTCCCGGGACGGTGCTGTACAGGAACAGATAGACGCAAGTGTCAGGGATGCGGTGGAGATGGCAAGGAGTCGCCTTTCAAGGGGTGAGAGCCTGACCCATTGCCAGGAGTGCGATGCTTCAATCCCAGAGGCTCGACAAAGGGCCATTCCAGGAGTTCGGCTGTGTGTTGTCTGCCAGGGTGAATTTGAGAAACATCAGGGCACATTTGCCGGGTTTAATCGCCGGGGCAGCAAGGACAGTCAGTTAAAATAAAAATAAAGGCGGATTCCATGCTCGTGATTGCCGGTGACATCGGTGGAACAAAGACCAGGCTGGGGATCTTTTCTTCAGAAAAGGGTGGAAAAAAGCCCCTGGTTGAAGAGACATTTCTGAGCAGAGAATATCCCGATTTTGAGTCTGTTTTACAGATGTTCCTGCATTCGATTGACATGAAATTCGACAGGGCTGTCTTTGGCGTTGCAGGTCCTCTGGTCGATGGCAGGGTCTCGGTTACAAACCTCCCATGGACGATCGCTGAAAATAGTTTAAAGAATTTTCTCAAGATCCCATCCATCTCATTGATAAACGACCTTGAGGCACTTGGCTATGCCTTGCCCCTGCTCGATCCAACTGAGCTTTACACTTTGAACCATGGCAGGGAAGACACCCTGGGTAATATGGCCGTTATTGCACCCGGTACAGGCCTTGGAGAGCTGTTCCTCACAAGGGATAAAAAGGGGGGCAAAAAAGTGCTGAATCCCCATGCTTCGGAAGGTGGACATTGTGATTTTGCTCCGGTTAACCCCCTGCAGCTGAGGCTGCTGGAGTATCTGTGGGACCGTTTCGGCCATGTCAGCTATGAACGGGTCTGCTCAGGGTCAGGGATTCCCAACATCTATGATTTTCTGAAAAACGGTGAAAACATGAAGGAACCCGAATGGCTGACCCTGGCCCTTTCAGGAGTTGATGATCCTGCACCGGTAATAATGAATGCAGCCATGAATGAGGAGGATGATTGCCGGATTTGCAGGGCCACACTTGATTGCTTTATTTCCATTTTAGGTGCTGAAGCCGGAAACCTGGCCTTGAAGGCAAAGGCCACGGGCGGGATTTATCTTGGAGGAGGAATACCCCATCGCCTTGTACCGGCTTTAAAAAACGGGTTGTTCATGGAGGCATTTACCCAGAAACAGAGTATGCAATATCTGCTGGAACAGATTCCGGTTCATGTTATTCTCAACCCCAATGGGGCACTTTCAGGTGCTGGGGCATATGGGCTCGCCTGAAAAAGATTGTAAAATCTGACGAATAAGGGTAGATTCTTTTTTCATCAACATTTAAAATATCAAAACATTCAATGCCCGGCATTTATTCTGCCGGGCATTTTTACGTATGGAGAAACAGGTATGCAGCTCAACTGCGGTATTGTAGGACTTCCCAATGTGGGAAAATCAACACTTTTTTCAGCCTTGACCTCGGCACCTGCCGAGGTGGCCAACTATCCTTTTTGCACCATTGAGCCCAACGTCGGAATTGTGAGTGTTCCAGATTCGAGGCTTGGACGAATAACCGGTTTTGTAAAGCCCCAGAAGGTTATTCCTGCAGTGGTGGAATTTGTGGATATTGCAGGTCTTGTCCGGGGGGCATCCAAGGGTGAAGGACTTGGAAATAAGTTTCTGGGCCACATTCGCCAGGTGGGAGCCATTATCCATGTGGTAAGATGCTTTGATGATCCTGATGTTGTCCATGTGGAGGGCAGGGTGGACCCTGTGGCCGACATTGAAACCATTGGAATAGAGCTTGCCTTTGCCGATCTTGAAACCGTTGAGCGGCGAAGGGAAAATCTGGTAAAGCTCTTGAAGTCCCAGGACAAGGCCGTTAGGGACAAGGCCAGGGCTGCGGAACCTTTGATCGACCGGCTTATTGCGGCCCTTGAAGACGGAACGCCCGCACGAAACCTGGGGTTTGACGAGGCCCAGCGCCTGCTTGTCCAGGATCTCCATCTCATCACCATGAAGCCCCAGCTTTACTGCTGCAATGTGGACGAAGATTGCCTTGATTTGGAAAATGACTTTGTGGCAGATGTCCGGGCCTTTGCTGAGGCCGATGGATCGGGCGTGGTCGTTATCTGTGCAAAGCTTGAGTCTGAAATTGCCGCCCTTGATACTATGGAAGAAAAGGTTGAGTTCCTTGGGGCCGCAGGTCTTGCTGAATCTGGCCTCGACAAGCTGATCCGAAAGGGTTATGAAATGCTTGGACTCATGACCTATTTCACCGCAGGGGAAAAGGAGGTCAGGGCGTGGACCTTTCCGGCTGCCACAAAGGCTCCCCAGGCCGCAGGCGTGATCCACTCGGACTTTGAGCGGGGCTTTATCCGGGCCGAGACCTATCACTGTGAAGATCTCTTTGCCTTTGAATCGGAACAAAAGCTAAAAGAGATGGGAAAACTCAGGGTAGAGGGAAAAGATTACACGGTAAAAGACGGGGATATTCTTCATTTCAGGTTTAACGTCTAACCGTTTCTGATCTTTTATTCAACCCTTTGATGGGTCAGGGCAACCTCGTTCTTGACAAATTATAAAATAAATTTAAACGGTTATCATTAGTATCGGATAAAACTACATTGATTTGATTCTTTTTTAAACCACGAAGGCCACGAAGTAAAGGTTTCTTCGTGCTCTTCGTGGTAAAATAATTTGGCGGTCTTAAAGGTCTGAAATAGATAGGATGAAAGTTAGAATGAATCCACCGTGTTTGATGGGTTTCTTTTGTTGCATTTTGTGAACAAATCAGGAGGAATCTGATGATAAAAAAAGCCCGAAATAGTTGTCAATAACAACTTTTTCGAGCTTTTATTTAAATGGTAGCGGGGGCCGGATTCGAACCAACGACCTTCGGGTTATGAGCCCGACGAGCTACCAGACTGCTCCACCCCGCAACAAAGTGACTAATGTAAGATAAATCAAGAACAATAATGGTAGCGGGGGCTGGATTCGAACCAACGACCTTCGGGTTATGAGCCCGACGAGCTACCAGACTGCTCCACCCCGCAACAATCCGAGTAATATAACGAAAGTATGGGAACAAGTCAAGGATTATTTTAAAAGCCGAGTTTGTAATCTTTCCCGGGCAGTATCCTTGTGCGGTCAGGCTTCCGGTATTGTTTTTTAAGAGCAAGTGCGAGTTCTTCGGGGCTTGCGGTGGCAGTACCCACCTTGCCCACGACAATGCCTGCGGCTGCGTTGGCAATGGCTGCGCTTTCTTCATAACCTGCGCCCGCAGCAAGGGCAAGGCCGAGGATGGAAATGACAGTGTCACCTGCACCGGATACGTCAAACACCTGGCGGGCCAGGGATGCTATCCTTATGGGTTCCTTGTTCTGCTCAAACAGCATCATTCCGGCCTTTCCGCAGGTGACGACCAGCCGTTCAAGGTCGGCAAGGGCCATGATTGCGTTTCCTGCCCGGATCAGGTCCTGGTCGGTTCTGATATCAATGCCTGCGGCAAGGCCCGCCTCCTTTTGATTTGGTGTCAAAATAGATACCCTGCTGTACTTTGTGAAGTCAAGGCCCTTGGGGTCGGCAAGGACTGGGATGCCGTGGGCTCGTGCAATGGCAACGGTCTCCCTCACAAGTTCCCGGGTGACAAGACCCTTTCCATAATCGGAGATTATGACTATATCCACCCGGCAGGCTGCCCCTTTGATAAACGAGATCAGCCGGTTCAGGGTTTCACTTGAGATATCTTTTTTGGTTTCCCGGTCGATTCTCAACACCTGCTGGCTGGAGGCGATAACCCGGGTTTTTCTGGTGGTGGGCCGGTCTGGCTCGTCAATTATGCCTCCAGTATCAACCCCGAGGTCGTTAAATTTGTCAAGCATCAACCGCCCGGTCGTTCCAGTGCCTGCCGTTCCAACGACCGAAACCGCAGCACCCATGGCCACAAGGTTGTTGATGACATTGCCGGCGCCTCCCAGGGTGGAGGTCTCCCTTTTAACGGACACGATGGGAACCGGTGCCTCCGGGGAGATACGATCCACCTCTCCCCAGAGATACTCGTCGATCATAAGATCCCCGAGAACTAAAGCCTTTATCGTTTTAAATGCCTTGAGGTCGATTGTCATTCTATAGTAGAGATCCGATCATTGTCTTGAGTTCCTCATAGGTTCGGGTTACCTTGAACTGGGGGAATTCTTTGACAACGTTGTCGGGGGGCATGAAAAAGAAGCCGTGGTCTGCCTCTTTAAGCATTGCGGTGTCATTGTAAGAATCCCCAAAGGCAATTACCCGGTAGTTGAGTCCCTTGAATGCCTTTACCGCATGCTTTTTCTGGTTGTGCTGTCTTAACCTGTAGTCTGTTATCCTGCCTGAACTGTCAACAACCAGGCTGTGGCAGAAAAGGGCTGGAAATCCCAGTTTCCTCATCAGGGGGCGGGCAAACTCTTCAAAGGTGTCCGAGAGGATTATGATCTGGGTGCGCTCCCTTATCCAGGTCAGGGCCTCTTCTGCACCCTCCATGGGGTCGATGGTGTCTATTACGTCGGTGATGTCCTTTAGTTTAAGGCCGTGATGTTCCATTATGGTAAGTCTTTTTTCCATGAGCACATCATAGTCGGTAATATCCCGGGTTGTGAGTTTTAACTCCTCGATGCCGGTTCGCTGTGCAACGTTAATCCAGATTTCAGGGATAAATACTCCCTCAAGGTCGGAGCAGATAAGATCCATTCGGGTTCCTTTCTTTTATAAAAAACTCCCGTCAAAAGGCTGCCATTGGCGGGAGATCAATGTTTGTTGAGGCCGTAGGTTTAATTGCTGCAGGCCTCTTCGATTCGAATCACCACGGGGGGATTCATGGTCGAGTCAAGGGCGGCAATTTTTTTCAATGCCTTCTGGGCGTTCTCTTCCTTTGCGATATGTGTGATCATTACAATGGGAACCGAGCCGTTGCATTGACGTCCCTTCTGGTGGACGATTTTGATGCTGATCCCGCATTCTCCAAGAATGCCGGATATCTTTGATAGGACACCCGGCTGATCTGCTGCTTCAAATCTGAAGTAGTAGGGAGTGTTGATCTCCTTTAAGCAGAGCAGGGGAATCTTTCTGATGTTGGCTTCAGGGTAGCCAAGGATCGGAATCCTGTGGCTGGCCCCGGTCATGATGTTTCTTACGATGTCGGAAATGTCGCTGACAACTGCGCTTGCCGTCGGCATCATGCCTGCACCGTGGCCGTAGAGCATGGTCTCGCCGGTTGCATCTGCGTCAATTACCACGGCGTTCATGGAACCATCTACGTGGGACAGGGGGTTGCTGTCGGGAATCATGGCAGGATGCACCCTTGCCGCAACCTTGGTGGAACTGTTCCTGCTGATGGCAAGAAGCTTGATTGTATAGCCGAATTCCCTTGCAAATTCAATGTCCATGGGGGTGATTTTGCTTATTCCCTCCACATGGATGTCGTCCAGGTTTATCTCCATGCCGTAGGCTAGGGCGTTGAGGATGGCAAGCTTGTGGGCCGAATCATACCCTTCCACGTCAAGAAAGGGGTCTGCCTCTGCAAATCCAAGGGCCTGGGCCTCTTCCAGGGCCTTGTCAAATGAACAGCGCTCGTTGGACATTTTGGTCAGTATATAGTTGCAGGTGCCGTTGAGAATACCTGTGATGCCGTTGATTCGGTTCCCCACCAAGGATTCCCGCAGGGTCTTTATGACGGGCATACATCCGCCGCAGCTTGCCTCAAAGCCTATCTCCACGTTGTTTTTAACGGCAGTGGAGACCAGCATGTTCCCAAAGCTTGCCAAAAGGGCCTTATTGGCCGTGACAACATGTTTACCGTTTTTAAGGGCCCTGAGTATGAAATCCTTGGCAATGCCCTTACCTCCGATGGCTTCAACCACAATATGGATCATAGGATCATCCAGCACGGTGTTGGCGTCTGTGATGAAAACTCCCTCATCGAACACGACTCCCCTGTCCGTGGTAGTATCTAAGTCCGCAACGTATTTCAGGTTAAGCCGGGCACCGATGCGTGACTCCAAAAGGGCCTGTTTTTCGATGAGAAGCTTTGCGACTCCGGTGCCTACGATCCCGCATCCAAGGATGCCGATCTCTATGTTCTTCATGGGCATAAAATTACTCTCCAATCCCTGTGCCGTTCTGCCCGGCAGGTCATCAAAAAAAAGTTAAAACAAAAATAAAATCAAGAATAAAATCAAAATTAGATTCTTAAATACAATACAAGTTAAGCCATGTCAAAAAAGTTTTGACTTTTACCTGGAATAGGGCTATCTTCTAAGTTTGAATTGACCAGATAAGTGACTAAAAAAAGGGGTGTTTCCATGGGTGCGTCTTTGACATATGCCGATGCTGGTGTTGATATAAACAAGGCAAACGATCTTGTGAATACGATTAAAAAATTTGCAAAGGCCACACCTAGATCAGGTGTCATGGGAGAAATCGGCGGTTTTGGCGGTCTTTTTTCCCTGAATCTGACCAATATTTCCAATCCGGTTCTTGTGAGTTCCACGGATGGTGTCGGCACCAAGCTTAAAATTGCATTCATGATGGACAAGCATGACACAATCGGAATTGATCTTGTGGGAATGGTGGTCAACGACATCGTCGTTCAGGGTGCCCGGCCTCTTTTTTTCCTTGATTATCTGTCCATGGGACACCTTGATAACCGGGTGGCTGCAAGTGTGATCCAGGGAATTGCCAACGGCTGCATAGAGGCGCAATGTGCCCTTATCGGTGGTGAAACCGCTGAAATGCCGGGGATGTATCTTGACGGTGAGTATGATCTGGCAGGTTTTTCCGTGGGACTTGTGGATAATTCCAAGATCATTGATGGATCGGGCATAAGAAACGGCCACCGGCTTATAGGTATTGCATCGTCGGGACTTCACAGCAATGGCTACTCCCTTGTCAGAAAGATATGTTTTGAAAAGTGCGGCTATGATGTTACAACCCATATCCCGGAGTTTGGCACAACCCTGGGCGAGGTGCTGTTAACCCCCACCCGTATTTATTGTCAGCTTCTCCTCGGCCTTGCGCGGGATCTGCCAATTCACGGTCTTGCCCACATCACCGGTGGCGGTATTGACGAAAATATCATTCGGATAATACCCGAATCATGCAAGGTGATTATCGAAAAGGCAAGCTGGGAAGTTCCCCCTGTTTTTCAGTTCCTCCAGAATGCCGGCTCCGTGTCTGACCGCGAGATGCATCGAACCTTTAACAACGGAATCGGCATGATTGCCGTTGTGCCCGAAGCGTCTGCCCAGGACGTTCTTGACCGGCTTGCGGCCATGGATGAAAAGGCTTTTCTCCTGGGTGAAATCTGCGGACGAGAAAGCTCGGAATCCCAGGTTGAGTGGAAATAATCGGCACATCCCCAACAAACAGTGAAATTGCGTCGGCTGCAATGCATCGACGCAATTGTTCAACAAATTTAAAAAATAAAAAGTTATGATCATTCTGGGTATTGAATCCTCATGTGACGATACAGCCGCCGCGGTTGTGTCTGATCAGAATATTGTCCTGTCATCGGTTGTTTCCTCCCAGATTGAGGTCCATCACAGGTATGGCGGTGTGGTTCCTGAGCTTGCGTCCCGCATGCACA
>Ga0265295_1002898_pt1 | contig 25995 bp, 13 predicted proteins | sample Munlansysbiofilm_FD_192503 | JGI IMG/M metagenome (GOLD analysis project Ga0265295, IMG submission 192503) | Leachate microbial communities from a municipal landfill in Southern Ontario, Canada - Methane capture system biofilm | ecosystem: Engineered > Solid waste > Landfill > Unclassified ... | reverse complement strand
GAAGCGCTGGAATTTGTGAAAAAGACCAATGTGGATCTCTTTGCCGCCTCCGTGGGCACCAATCACGGGGTTTCCAAAGGTGAGAACATCGTCTTGCGCCTGGATCTGATCAAGGAAATCGACGAGCTTTTGATCAAAAACAATGTGGAGCGTGGGCTGGTCTTGCACGGAGCTTCCGGGCTCACGGACGATCAGCAGCGTAAAGCGATCAAAAACGGAGTGGTTAAGATCAATAAAGACACCCATTATCAGATGGATATGGCCGAAGAAATTCAAGCCTATTGGGAAAAAGAAAAGTATGCCATAGTTTGCCCACCGGAGATGGACCACAAGGATTATATCCCCAATAAGGGCAAATTTGACCCCCGCAAATGGCTGATCAAAGGGGAAAACAGAATGCAACAGACTGTGAAGGATTTCTGCCTCGTTTCGGGCAGTGCCAATAACAGCATATTACTATAACTCATTACAAAGGAGATACCTATGACAAAAGTAGCAATTAATGGTTTTGGCCGTATCGGACGCCTCGTGCTGCGTGCCTTTCTGAAATACCATCCAGATATACAAGTGGTGGCGATCAACGATCTTACCGATGCCAAGACCCTGGCCTATCTCTTTAAATACGACAGTGTTCATAAGATATTTGATGGCGAAGTCTCCTACGGGGAAGACCACATCACCATCAATGGCAAAAACATCAAGATATTCTCGCAAAAAGACCCTCAGACCCTGCCCTGGAAGGATTTGGGAGTGCAGTATGTGGTGGAAGCCACCGGATTCTTCAATACCAAAGAAAAAGCCAGCAAACACCTGATAGCCGGAGCCCAAAAGGTGATCCTCACCGCACCAGCCAAAGATGAAGTGGATGCCACCATCGTGATGGGCGTAAACCACCTTCAACTCAAGGCTACCGACCTCATCGTCTCCAATGCCTCCTGCACCACAAACTGCCTGGCTCCCGTATGCAAGGTCTTGCACGATAAATTCGGGATTGTGGGCGGACTGATGACCACCATCCACTCTTATACTAACGATCAGAACATCCTGGATCTGCCTCACAGAGACCTGCGCCGGGCCAGAGCTGCGGCTATGAGCATGATCCCCACCACCACCGGTGCTGCAAAAGCCATCGGCCTGGTAATCCCTGAACTCAATGGAGTCCTGGACGGCCTGGCAGTGCGCGTACCCACCCCAGATGGCTCGTTGGTGGACCTCGTTGTCACTCTGAACCGTGAAGCCAATAAAGAAGAGATCAATGAGGCCATGAAAGAAGCTGCAAATAGCCATCTCAAAGGCTTCCTGATGTATTCCGATGAACCCATCGTGTCCATCGATATCGTGGGCAATCCGCACTCTTCCATCTTTGATAGCGGATCTACCTACGTGAAAGGCAATATGGCGAAAGTCCTGAGCTGGTATGACAACGAGTGGGGCTATTCCTGCCGCGTGACGGATCTGCTGAAGTATATGAGTGAATTGTAGGGAGTTGGGAGTTACAAGTTACGAGTTACGAGTTACAAGTTACAAGTTATGAGTTAAACGTTAAAAGTTAAAAGTGAATAGTAGATAATAGCTTTCAGGCCAGTCTGATCAATGCATCCGGCTGGCCTGAATACCGTAACGCTGTATTTATCCGGCCGCCCAATCAGCTTCAGCTGGTGCGTGCAGCGGGCAAAAGAATCGTCACACGGATTGTGCGGATCAAACGGATTTACACGGGTAAAGAGCAAAATCACTAATGGATGCGAAGGAGGCTGCTGGATTGCAGACCTCTCGTCTGCAGAGCACGGCAGGTGCTCCCTTTTTCAAGTCCACTCCCCTTGTCCCAAGCCCCCTCCCCTTGTCCCAAGCCCCCCCTCCCTCCTCCTCCTCTTTTCCCCTCCTCCCTTATCAAGGCCTCCAGCCTTGTTCGACACGAGACGTATCGAATCCAGCACTCCTCCGCTAAACGCTAAAACGTTAAAACGCTAAAACGTTAAAACCCTAAAACGTTAAAACCCCAAAACGCCAAATCCCTCTTGACAAATTATTCCAAATCTCCCCTATGTGATCCATGAACTATTTTAGCCGCTCTGCAATATGTATCCTGCTGCTGATTTGCGCCTTAGGCTTGGCTGCCCAGACCGAACCGGTGATCCTGAAAGTCTTCGAACTTCCAGATCCCCGGCACACGGACGCCAATTCCAAGGCCAATCTCGCCGTGGTTCAGGCTTTCCGCGAAAAGTACCCGCATATTGAACTGCGCGCCTTTTCTGGAATCAGGATCGAGGGTATGGAAATGGATTCCGGTCCGCTTTTGGCTATCGCCGGAGGTGTGGCACCGGATGTGATCTATGTAAACTTCCGTCAGAGCGATACTTATATCCAGAATAACCTCTTGTATCCGCTGGATGAATTCCTGGCGCGTGAAGACCCCGCTTTGCTGGATCTGAGGGTGGAAAAGCCAGTGTGGCAGGTGATTAAGCGCAGGCGCAAAGGGGAGAGCCAGGAGCAGGTCTGGGCTTTGCCTTATGAGACCCTGGTGCGGGTGCTGATGTATCGCAAGGATATGTTTCGCAAAGCGGGTTTGGACCCGAATCGTCCCCCTCAGAATTGGGAAGAATTCAAGGATTATGCTCAGAGTATTACGGATCCTGAAGCGGGCGTTTATGGCACGATGTTTGCCATCGGCACTCAGGCGGCTTACGATTGGCTGCCTTTGCTCTGGGCGGCAGGTGGGGATGCTGTGGTTTACGATCCCGCTTTGGACCGCTGGGAGGCCAGTTTTGCCAGCGCAGCGGGAGTACTGGCCATGGACTATTATCTCAGCCTGGCTACGAAAAAGTGGGTAGATAAAGAGGGACGCACCCAGCGTGGAAACGCCATGCGGGATGGGGATTGGGGGCAGATGTGGAGCGATGGCAAGATCGGCATGCGCATGGATTACCTTTCGCAGCAGAATATGGGCGGGAAGTACGATCCCAATCTATACGGTTTTGCGCCCAGTCCGGCAGGGCCTTCCGGACGCGGGGGCAGCGAAATCAATTGCCGCATGATGGGCATCTTTTCCGGCGCGGGAACCTATAATAACGGCGGTCTGGGCAAGCGGGATGCGCAGGCTGTGCGTGAAGCGGCCTGGCAATACATCCGGTTTTATGATAGTGAAGAGGCCCGGCAGATCCGCCTTAAGGTGATGGTGGAAAGCGGGTATGGCCGCATGCAAAACCCTGTGTTTCTGAAGCGTTACGGCTATGAAGATTATCTAAGATATGCGCCGGCGGGCTGGCTGGAAACCTTCGAAAAAGCCATGCGTGAAGGCAAGCCAGAGCCTTATGGGGACAATTGCCAAAAGGTCTATGAATACATGACCTATCCCCTTGAACAACTTGTGGGGATGGAGCTTGCGGGCAAGCTATCCCAGGAGCCCAAGGCGCGGCATCAGCAGATTTTGAAGGTGCTGCAGAGCGCACAGGATCGCACGAATCAGGAAATGATCGGCGTGCTCAGCCAAAAAGAAAAGCTCAAGCGCGAGCGTATTGCCGCGGTCTTTGCCGCACTCATCCTCTTCGTCTTTGCCTTCAGTATATGGCGGGTATTCAAGATCTTAAGTCCGCAGCTCAAGGTGCCCAAACGGATGACGGGCAGTGCGCGCACCTGGACTCTTTTCCTGCTGGCACCCGCTGTAATCAGCATCTTTATGTGGAAATACGTGCCCTTGATTAGCGGCAGCGTGATGGCCGTGCAGGATTTTCATCTGGTGGGGCACAGTCCCTTTGTGGGCCTGGCGAATCTGGCGGAATTGCTCTACGATTCCTCCTGGTGGGCTTCGGTGGGACGAACCTTTTATTATATGGCACTTAGTCTCGGTTTAGGCTTTTTCAGCCCCATCATCCTGGCTATCCTGCTTCAGGAAGTATCGCGGGGCAAGATGCTCTATCGCGTGCTGTTTTATCTGCCGGCGGTGATCAGTGGCGTGATCGTAATTTATTTGTGGAAGCTGCTTTACCATCCCGGAGATTCCGGCGCGCTGAATCAGATTCTGATGGCTTTTGGCCTGCCGAAGAGCATGTGGATTCAGAATGAAAAGCTGGCCATGCTCTGTGTGGTTTTGCCGGCGGTCTGGGCGGGCATGGGTCCGGGCAGTTTGATCTACCTGGCTGCGTTAAAGTGCATTCCCAATGAGCTTTATGAGGCTGCAGATATCGATGGCGCTGGCTTTTTGGGTAAGATCCGCCACATCGTCTTTCCCAGCCTGAAAGCCCTGATCATCATTCAACTGATTTCAGCCTTCATTGTGGCCGCACAATCCAGCGATTTTATCCTGATCATGACCTTTGGCGGGCCCAATGAAGCCACGCGGGTGGCAGACCTCATGATCTTCGAAAAGGCCTATTTGTACCTGAACTTCGGCCTGGCCACCACCATGGCCTGGATGCTGTCTTTGCTGCTCATGGGCTTCACCGTGATGCAGATCAAGTATATCTCGCGCATGGAGTTCCGCAGTGTGAAGGCGGACGAAAAATGAGCATCATCGGCAGAGTTGGGCGCAAACGCGGCAAATACAGGCTCCTGGATGGCATCATCCATGTGGTCTTGATCGTAGGCGCCATCACCATGGTTTATCCGTTTTTGTTGATGATATCCTCCTCGGTAAAAAGCTCTGTGGATAGCCACAGTATGGATCTGATTCCGGCCTATTTTTATGATGAGGAAGTGCTGTATCAGAAGTATCTGGAAAGCCGGTACAATGAGGAAAGCAGCCGCCTGATGGATAACTATCCCGGAAGCTGGATTTCCTTCCGCGAGGTGCATACACCGGATAGATACATTCCTGAAATAGCCCAGAGCTGGGAAGCCTTTTTGGCAAAGCATGAAAGCGATTACGGGGTCTATCATTACTATCTGGCAGAGCATTATGGCAGAGGAGTTTACCCGCTGGCGCAACGCATCTACAGAAAGCAGATTCGGGCCGAAAACGATGGTGATCTCTTGGTTTTTAACCGTAAATACAATACCGGTGCCCGCTTCTGGGAAGAAATCATGGTGGAGGAAAAGGAAATCCTGCGCCGAAACTTCGTGAGCTCAAAAGAGGGCTATCTGGGGCGGTTCCGCGAGTTCAAAGAAGAAAGTCCGCCCTGGATGCGCTATTACATCAATCCCGAAGGCGCTTTTGTGAATGCGGAATTGGTCCCGGCCTTTGCCGGTAAACTGGATTCACTGAATACCGCCTGGGGCACGACTTACCAAAGTTGGGAGGATATTCACCTGCCCGTGAGCTACCTTGGAGCCGGTAATCCCTTGAGTGAGTATTGGTTGCACTATGCCAAAGAAGTGCTGAATGTGCATCACTTGCAGATCGGCGGTGCGGCCATGACGGATTTCAGGGACATGCTGCGGCAAAAGTATGACGGGATCGGAATGCTGAATCAGGCCTGGCAGAGTGATTTTGAGAGCTTCGAACAGATCACGGTGCCGGAGGAATTTTCCGGCGCCATCATCGAAGATATCAGTTTCTTCCTGCAGAATCATGCCCGGCCCCAGCAGCTCAGGATCGTGAATATTGCCCAGGATTTCAGGGACTATTGCGAGGGGCAGTATGCGGATATTCAAAGCCTGAACAGGGATTGGGGCGTAAACTACGGCAGCTTTAGCGAGATCAACTTTCCCACGGATCACTTGGATTATCACTACTTTAGTCAGCGCAAATCTGCCATCAGGAAGGAGTTTTTGGGGCGCAATTATGCCATGGCACTGGAGCAGATGCTTTCCGATGCCCGCTCTCTGCGCAATACCGCTATCTATGTGCTGCTCAGCATCCTGCTGTCGCTTATAGTCAATCCCCTGGCCGCCTATGCACTCAGCCGCTTCAAGCCTTCATATTCTTATCAGATCATCATGCTTTTTATGCTCACTATGGCTTTTCCAGCGATGGTGATGGGCATCCCGAACTTCTTGATGCTCAAGCGACTCAATCTGCTCAATACCTTCTGGGCTTTGGTCTTGCCTGCGGCGGCGGATGGCTATTTCATCTTTCTGCTCAAAGGCTTCTTTGATAGCCTGCCGCGAGAGCTTTACGAAAGCGCGCGTCTGGATGGAGCGGGGGAGTTCAGACTCTTCTGGCAGTTCACCTTATACCTCAGCAAGCCCATCCTGGCTGTGATTGCCCTGGGTGCCTTCAACGCCGCCTATCGCAATTTCCTCTTTGCCTTTTTGGTCTGCCAGGATCAATCCATGTGGACCCTGATGGTGCATATTTACGAGCTCATGCAGCGTGCCAGCAGCTCCGTGGGCTATGCGGCCTTGGTGATCGCGGCCATTCCCACTTTGCTGGTCTTTATCTTCTTCCAAAACATTATTATCAAAGGGATTGTAGTCCCAATGGAGAAATAGATGCAAAACGAAAAGATTCATTTGGAGCGCATTAAACGCTTCCTTCAACGTCAAAAAGATGCACTTTATACGCAGCTTCAGCCGCTCTGCACAGAGTATATCCATGATCTGAAACCCATACCCTGGGAGGCTTTACAGAGTGCTAAGTGGCAAAAGATTAAGTGCGGCGAAATCTGGAGCGAAGTCTGGGGTTCGGCCTGGTTCAAGGTCTGCGGCCAGCTCAGCAAAGAGCATCCGGCCTCAAGGCAAGGCCTGTGCTTCGATTGTGAGGGAGAAGCCTGCGTGATGCAAAGCGGCAAACCCTGGATGGGGCTCACGCCCAAGGTGGATTGGTATCACAATGCGGCCAAACACTATGTCCCGCTGGCTGGTCTGGCCGACTCTGAAGGATGTTTTGAGCTCTATATAGAAGCTGCGGCAAATGATCTCTTTGGAGCGGGTAAGGAAGAATATCGCCTGGCTGTGTGCTCGCTCAGCCTCTTTGATGAGGAGAACTATCAGTTTACGCTGGATCTGGAACTGCTCAATGACCTGGCGGTAGCTTTGCCTGCAGGCTCTGTGCGCCGCGCTAAGATCATCTATGGATTGAATGAAATCTGTAATATCTGGGGCAGTGATTCCTCGGAAGCACGTAAGATCGCCAAAGAGCTACTGGCCAAGCCTGCTCAGGCCAGTGCACTAAAGGCCTATAGCGTGGGTCATGCGCATCTGGATCTGGCCTGGCTGTGGCCCATCCGGGAAAGCAGGCGCAAAGGGGGCAGGACTTTTGCCAATGCTCTGCGTCTCTTGGAGCGCTATCCAGACTACATCTTCGGAGCCTCGCAGGCCCAGCTTTATCAGTGGATGAAGGAAGACTATCCTGCCCTCTATGCAGAGGTTCAAGCTGCTGTGAAACAAGGGCGATGGGAGATTCAAGGAGCCTCCTGGGTGGAGTTTGATACCAATCTCCCCTGCGGAGAATCCATCATCAGGCAATTCAGCTATGGCCGTAGCTTCTTTGATCAGGAGTTTGGCATCATCCCAAACTGCCTGTGGTTGCCGGATTGCTTTGGCTTTTCCGGTAATCTGCCCCAACTCATGAAGGGCTGCAAAGTGGATTACTTCATCACGCAGAAGCTGTCCTGGAACGAGAGCAATGTCTTTGACAAGCATCTCTTTATCTGGCAAGGCATTGATGGTTCTGAAGTGCGTGCGCATCAGCTTCCCACTAATGACTATAACTTCTCAAACAACCCTTCCGCCTTTATCGCTACAGAAGGCAGATTCGCCCAAGCTGAACTGGCAGAGAGCTTTCTGAACCTATATGGCATCGGGGATGGGGGAGGTGGACCTACGCGCAATCACATTGAATACGGCCTCAGGCAAAAAGACCTGGAAGGCAGTCCGAACTTTGTCTTTAGCACAGCGGCAGACTTCTTTGCAGAATATGGGCAGATTCCGGAAGACAAACTGCCTAAGTGCTATACAGAGCTATATTTGGAGTTTCACCGCGGCACCTACACCACCCAGGCCAGGATGAAGAAGGATAATCTGCAAAGTGAACGCCTTCTGCATGCGGCAGAGTGGATTGCAGTGCTGAGAGCGCTGGCAGGCGGCAGCTTCACATATCCTGCGCTGCTGCATCCCATCTGGCAAGATACCCTGCTGCTGCAATTTCACGATATCCTGCCGGGTAGCTCCATCACCCAAGTTTACAGCGATGCCCATGAGCTGAGCGGAAAGAACCATAGTGCGCTAAAGGCCTATATTCAGGAAAGCCTGATTCCGGAGCTTAGTGAATTGACCTACAGCATCTTCAATCCCGCGCCCACAGCAGTGCAGAGCTGGCTGAGCTTCCCTATAGCTTACAAAGATTACGCGGCAATTCTGGATCACGGTGAGATAGCCCATGTAATTCAGGAAGAGCAGGAGATCAAGGTCTTAGTGCGCCTGGAGCCTTACAGCAAGGGCAGTTTCAGCTTTTATACACAGCTTGAGCCCATGCTGATCGAGCGGGAAGAGATCGTCCCCGAACAGGATGGCTATCTGCTTCAAGGAAGCGATCTTAAGGTGAAAGTTAGCCCCAGAGGAAGCCTCCTCAGTATAGAGAATAATGGCATTGAGTTCTTGGAAAGTGAATCCAACCTCATCCAGCTTTGGGAGGATGAACCCAACAACTGGGGTGCCTGGGATATCAACCATTATTATCGTGAAACCAGGCCTCTGGAAGCAAGCGAAACCAAGGTCATAGAGGCTTTTAGCATTGGAGATTACTCACGCATTGTGCATGAACTGAAGATCGGTAAATCCACCCTTAAACAGACCATCGAGCTGCTGCCCGGAGCCAAACACCTCAGCATCCATCACGAGGTAGATTGGCAGGAGCAGCACCAGATGCTGCGTGTAGCCTTTTGCAGCAAGGTCTTTTCGCAGAAGGTGGACTGCGGCATTCAGATGGGCCTGCTCTCCCGCAGTGCCAGGCCGCAAAACGCCTGGGAAGCCGCTCGCTTCGATTTCCCCGCTCAAGGCTTTGTGGCACAGAGCGAAGCGGGACGTACCTGCGCCATCCTGGCCGCCAGCAAATACGGCTATTCGGCCCTTGAAAACCGCCTGGAGCTCGCGCTCCTGCGTAGTCCCGCTGATGTAGATCCACAGGCCGATCTCGGACAACAAAGCTATTCCTATGGCTTCTTCTGCGACACCTGCGATATCACCGAAGCCCATCTTGCAGAAGTCTCGCAAAGCCTTGAGGCAGAGCTCATTCTCACAGAAGGCAAGTCCCCTCTAAAGCCCCTGGATCTGCACTTTAGGCACGATACCCTCGTTCTGAACACCATCAAACCGGCCGAGCAGGGCCGGGCCATCATCCTCCGGCTCTATGAGCCCTTGGGACGGCACTGTGTAGAATCCCTCTTTACCATGCTGCCCATCCAGAAGATCTACAAGTGCAATCTGCTAGAAGAGCCTGAGCAAGAGATCTTTATGGATGAAGACTTCCCCGTGCATCCCTTTGAAATCATAACCCTACGTTTGGAGTTGAAAGATGATACCCTATTCTCGTGAAATTCTTCTGAGAGAGCAGCAGATCCCGCTGCCGCAGAGCTTTGAGGTCATACTGCCCAAAAGCTTTACGGAGCTGGAGCTCTCCCGCTTCCTGGCCTTTTATGAACAGCAGAAGGCAGCCAGACCAGAGCTTTTTACCGCGGAGCCTATGAGACTGCGCCTGTTGCAGATGCCCCGCGTTGCTGCCAGCCACAAGGATATGCACCTGCTTAGCATTGAGCCTGGCGAAATCACCCTTTCCGCCAAAAGCACAGATGGCTTCCGCTATGCCCTGGCCACTCTGAAACAGCTTATTCATCTGGCTATTAAAGAACAAGGCGGTAAGCTAAACTGCGGCCGCATCATAGATTACCCCGCTCATGACTACCGCGGTCTGCATCTGGATGAAAGTCGCCATTTCTTCGGCGTCAGCACCGTGAAAAGCTATCTGGATTACATGGCGGATCTGAAGCTGAACTATTTGCATTGGCATTTAAGTGACGATCAGGGTTGGCGTCTGGAGAGCAAACGCTTTCCCCTGCTGGCCGAAATAGCCGCCTGGCGCACAGAAGAGGATGGCAGCCGCTATGGTGGCTTTTACACTCAGGAGGAGGTGCGTGAAGTAATCGCTTATGCCTCAGAACTGGGCATCACCATTGTGCCGGAGCTTGATTTTCCCGGGCACAGTCTGGCCTTATTGACGGCCTATCCGAGCCTGGGCTGTGAGCCGCACAAATACCGTTCCGCCAATAGTTGGGGCGTGTTCGAATACATCCTCTGCGTAGGCAAAGATGCCACGCTGGCCTTCCTCAAAGAGCTGCTGGAAGAGTATTGCGAGCTCTTTCCGGGCCCCTATTTCCATATCGGGGGCGATGAAGTGCCCAAAACCATTTGGCAGCGATGCCCGGACTGCCAGGCCCGCCTCAAAGACTTGGGTCTCAAGGATTATGAAGAGCTGCAAGGCTGGTTTACAGATCAACTTGCCGGCATCCTGAAAGACTGTGGTAAAGAGGCCATCGCCTGGGATGAAGTGCTTGATGGCGCAGTGGATAGCTCTTTGATCGCCATGCTCTGGCGGGGTGATGCCATCGATGCGGCCAAGCTCGCTGCGGCAAATGGCAATCGCTACATCCTCTGCCCCAATAAGATCTGCTATTTGGATTGGAGGGACCAGCCGGATGCCAGCGGTGCGCATGGCGTGAGCACTTTGGAGAATGTCTATGGCCTGAGCCCAGAGCGTTATGCCCGCCCGGAGCTCTGTTTGGGTGTGCAGGCAAACCTCTGGACGGAATACGTTTACACTCCGCAGGATCTGTTTGGCAGACTGCATCCCCGCGCCGTGGCTTTGGCCGAACGTGCCTGGAATCCCACGCAGGATTTTGCCGCCTTTGAATCCCGCCTAAAGGCCCTGGAGGCCTACTTTGTACCGCTATCCTGATAATCCCATCATCACCCGCCAGGATATCAAAAGCCGGCATCCCGCTTTGCAAGATGTATCTTCCGTGTTCAACCCTGGCGGAGTGCGGCATGAAGGGCAATTCCTACTGCTGCTCAGGGTACAAAACCGTGCCCGTGAGACCTTCTTTGTGAAAGCCCTATCTGAAGACGGCATCCACTTTAGTAGCTCAGATCTACCCGTCCAAATCCTGCACTTAGAACGCTGCAAACATATGATCTATCATATCTATGATGCCAGAATCACCGCTGATACAGCCGGATTCTATCAGGTCTTTTGCGCCATGGATACGGACAAGGGCTGCTTCCTGGGCTATTTCCGCAGCGAAGACTTTGACAGCCTGGACTTTATCGGGCTTGCTTCAGAGCCAGATACACGAAACGGAGTCTTGCTGCCTGGCACGGATTATCGTTTTGAGCGCCCCAATAAACACGTTGGCACCGATGGAGTGAAGACTGGCTCCCGCATCGTGTGTAGTAAAAGCCGGGATATGCTACATTGGCAGGAAGTCGCGGAAGTATTTTCCGGTCGTCCTCACTATTGGGATGAACTCATCGGTTCCGGCCCTCCACCACTGCTCTGTGAAGAGGGCTGGCTGCACATCTATCACGGTGTGGCCACGCACTTTGGCAGCTCCAATATCTATCAGGCCGGCATCTCTTTACAAGACAGAGAGAGGCCCTGGATTACCCTGGCCCGTGGACGCTATAATGTATTGGAACCCCGTGAAAGCTATGAACTTAGCGGCCAAGTGCCCAATGTGATCTTCCCCAGTGCAGCTATCGCTCTAAGTGACAGCCATGTAATGGATAAGGACACCCCTATCTACATCTATTATGGCGCAGCGGATACCGCGGTGGCTTTGGCTATTACCACGCCTGCCGAGCTCATCGCTCAGGCCCGTGCCGAGTGAGGTTATATCATGCGTAAGCTTATTATTATGATCATCTGCCTTTTAGGGATATTCCCCATGGCAGCCAAGGAAGTATTTCCTATCCCGCAAGGAGCTCTGGCTCCAAGCACTTATACCGCCCTGAGACCCTGTTCCGAGATCATCATCGATGGCCGTTTGGACGAGGAATCCTGGCAGAAAACTCCCTATACAGAAGACTTTGTAGATATCGAAGGCGATCTGAAACCCCTGCCTTTCCTGCAAACCAGGGTGAAAATGCTCTGGGATAATGAGGCTCTGTATATAGGTGCCGAGCTCATCGAACCGCATGTCTGGGCTACACTTACCCAGCGCGATGCCGTGATCTTTCACGATACCGATTTTGAGGTCTTTATCGATCCCGATGGCGATACTCACGATTATTACGAGCTGGAAGTAAACGCCCTGGGCACGCTCTGGGATCTCTTTTTGATCAAGCCTTATCGGGACCGTCAGCAAGTGGCGATCAACGCCTGGGATATCCGCGAGCTCGAATATGCTATTCACATAGACGGCAGCTTGAATGATCCTTCTGACACAGACAAAGCCTGGTATGTAGAGATGAAAATCCCCATGCAGGTTCTGCAAGAATGTGCGCACAAAGAGTTTCCACCTCCCGAAGCTGACTATTGGCGGGTGAATTTCTCCCGTGTGCATTGGATCACCACAGCCCAAGACGGCAAATACGTCAAAGTGCCATCCCGCCCGGAATACAATTGGGTGTGGAGCCCGCAAGGCCTTGTCGCTATGCACTATCCAGAGCGTTGGGGCTACCTCTTCTTTTCCCATGCCAAAGCTGGCACCGAGTATGCCCAAGTTGAAATCCCCCAGCTCGAAACCGCCAAAGCATACCTGCGCCAGCTCTATTACAAACAAAAGCAGTATGAGATGGACAAGGGCAAATACGCCTCCAGACTGGGTCAGCTAAAGGCCAAAAAGCTCCGCTATGCAGGCCGCAAAGTGCCTGTCAAGATAGAGCGAACTTCGCAAAGCTATATCATCACCCTGGGCCCCACCAAGGATTTACCCCGTATCTGCATTCGCGAGGATGGCCTGCTCTGGTTTCCGTAACGCAGGAGCCCACTCGTAGCGCAGAACGCTGTTCCTGCGGAAGATATCCTGTACCGCATACAGCAAAATTATAGAACACAGATTGAGCGGATTGAATGGATTCTTTGGATTTAAAGAGGTTTTAAGGTTTTATCGTTTTAAGGTTTTATCGTAACGCAGAACGCTGTTCCTGCGGAAGATATCCTGTTCCGCCCACAGCGTAATTATAGAACACAGATCGAGCGGATTGAATGGATTCATTGGATTTAAAGAAGTTTTAAGGTTTCATCGTTTTAAGGTTTTACCGTAGCGCAGGACGCCGTTCCTGCGGAAGATATCCTGTACCGCCCACAGCAAAATTATAGAACACAGATTGAGCGGATTGAATGGATTTGTTGGATTTAAAGAGGCTTTAAGGTTTCATCGTTTTAAGGTTTTATCGTAGCGCAGAACGCCGTTTCTGCAAAACATCGCTGAGCTTGGAGTCAACCCCGCTCCTGTTTCGCTCTGCTATAATGCAGCTCACGCCCATTTAGACTTTCGCCCGATGCCTGTTTTGACTTTCATTTTTGATCTGGTAGTAAGCTTCAGAATGTCCTGTATCTTTCCTTATTCCAGCCAACTACCAGTTAATCTCCAACCAAAAATGAGAGTTAAAACAGGGAATCATAACATTGCGAGCTCGGTTTATCCGATCAGCGTTGCTTTTGTTTAAACTCAAAAACGACCCAGGTAGATGCAAAGTAGCCTGGCCGAAAGCAAGATATAGCTTACCTGAAGTGAGTAAAGCCACAGCAGGAAAGGTCGTGATAAAGTCTAAACAAAAGGTTTGGACGGCACACACTACTGCCTATAATTAGATTTCGATTCGTCTTTAACTCGAGGTGACTTGAATATTCGAGTCATCTCGAGTCGAAGACGAATTAGAAGCGAGTCCAAAGAGGGGGGATGGCATTTGGCTTATCAGGCCTATTGTCATTGAGATAACAAGCAGAAAGTATAGAATTATGCTTTGCTAAATACTGATATCTGCTTATCATGTATTTTAAAGAACTGGGATACCATGATGCAGTATAAGCGATTTGGAATAATGGAGACTGCATCACCATAATTTTTCATTAGTGCAATGAATCAGTGAGGTGATTATATGAAATTTAGTTTAAAGAAGTATCAATTTGCAAATGTGGCCTTAATTAGTGTCCTTGTAACATTTCTATTAACTGTAAGTGAACCATTAATGGGACAGACAGCCAGCAGAGACAAGAACAAACTCATGACCGTTAGCTTAGTGTTTGAAGCTGATGGAAGTAATTTATCGTCGTCTGATCTGCATTACGCAGTAGAGCAGAATATCAATGTAATAAAAAAACGGATCCAGTTCATGGGTATTCAAGATTACACAGTGGAAAAACTTGGTGATAGAAGAATTGAAGTCGTATTACATGGAGTATCGGATCAGGAGTATGTTGAGCATATCCTGTTGCAAACGGGTTTTATGGAGATTAAACCAATTGTAGAATTGGAAAAGGCATTAGAAATAATTCAAGAGATTGATGAATATATCAAGAATAATCCAGACAAGGTTTCATCAAATGATGACATAGCACTTCGTCTCAACGCCTATCCTAACGATGGAATTTTCAGAAGCCTTATAAATATTGAAGATGATAACCTGGTGGTTTCAATGAAAGACAGAAGGCTTCTCCAAGAACTGTTGTTGTCAGATGAGGTTCGAAATGCCGTACCATTAGGATATGAGATTAGGCTCGGCGGATTAAACCGAGTTAGCAAATCCTCTACGGTTTTTCTATATGTCTTGAATAGTAATTATTTGTTGAAAATGCGTGGTTTAGAAAGTGCTGCGGTTATAGCTGATTCAACTCAAACACTAAACTCTGGCGAATACATTCAATCTAAGATTAAGCTGAAATTTGGAAGAGAAGGATCTCATATACTAAAGCGCATTACAACTGACCGGTTCAGCAGCAAGTTAGCTTTATTGTCTGACAAAGTAGTTATTGCTATTATTGTGAATGACAGAGTTATATCCGACGGAGTTATTGTGCTTTCGGATAACTATTCTACCGAGAATGCTGGAACCATTGCGTTATTATTGGATAGCGGTTATTTTAGTGTAGCTATGATACTGATATCAAGGCGAGTAGAAGAAGATCATTAATTGCAGTCTTGTCCAAAGCAAGCCCCACGCTACGAGGCAGCCACCTCGATCAAGACGATTTCCTGGCCTTTGAAGGCCGGGCACCCGCAGCTATATGAACAAATATACCACAGGCTACAATGGCGGATTTTCTATTGAGGGATCAGGTGTCGTCCTGCGCTGCGCTCCGGACTCTGGAATTCATCTGCCGGCCACCCCAGCAGTCACCTGCTGGGCTATTGGCATTCGCCTTTCGTCCTGCCGGACTGGTTCTGGCCGTGTTTATTGTCAAAAATACTATGCTTGGTTCTATCTGAAATACCGTTCCGATGGAACTCGTTAGGGTATTTGTTTATTGGGGTTCTATCTGAAATACCATGCCTACGGCATTCTTTAGGGTATGGGGTTATTGGGAGTTCTATCTGAAATGCCATGCCTACAGCATTCTTTAGGGTATTTGGTTATTGGGGGTTCTATCTGAAATGCCATGCCTACGGGATTAAGGGTTTGTGCAAAAAGTCTCTCACAGATCACACAGATCACACAGATTGGACGGATTGACACGGATTATGTTAGGTTAAGCGTTAAAAGTTAAACGTTAAGCGTTAAAAGTTAGATGTTAGACGTTAAAACGCTAAAACCCTAAAACGCTAAAACGTTAAAACCTTAAAACCCCAAACCCCCTGATTTTCATTGACACAAATCGCCAATATATTATGTTGCAACAAAATGAAGTTTTTTATCTAAGTATAACAACATAAGGAGTTTACCATAATGGCTAAACAAACAAAAGCTACGATGGATGGAAACGCGGCAGCCGCTCATGTGGGTTACGCATTCAATGAGGTAGCAGCGATCTATCCTATCACTCCATCTTCCGGAATGGGAGAGCTGGCCGATGCCTGGGCTTCGGACAAACGCAAGAACATATTTGGCACCACGGTGGATGTCATGGAAATGCAATCCGAAGCTGGAGCCGCTGGAGCAGTGCACGGAGCACTTTCCGCAGGTGCTTTAACCACCACTTTTACCGCTTCACAGGGCCTCATGCTGATGTTGCCCAATATGCACAAGATTGCCGGCGAGATGTTGCCCACGGTATTTTACGTGACGGCGCGCTCTCTGGCCGCGCAATCCCTGTCTATTTTTGGGGATCACTCAGACGTAATGAGTGCCCGCAATACCGGCTGGGCCATGATCGCTTGCAATAGCGTGCAGGAAGTGATGGACCTCAGCATCGTGAGCCAATTGGCCACTTTGAAGACCTCTCTTCCCATCGTGCTGTTCTTTGACGGTTTCAGAACTTCACACGAGCTGCAAAAGATTGATGTGGTAGATTATGAGACCATGGGCGAGCTGCTGGATCACAAGCTGGTGGAAGATTTCCGCAAGCGTGCGCTTACTCCAGACAAACCTCTGATGAAAGTAGGCCAACACGGGCCTGACGTATATTTCCAGGGCCGTGAGACTTCCAATACCCATTATCTCAATGCTCCCGGCATCATCGAAGCCTGCATGAAAGAAGTGGGCGATAAGCTGGGCCGCCAGTATAATCTCTTTGATTATGTGGGCGATCCTAATGCTGAAGACGTGATCGTAGCCATGGGTAGCGGTTGTGAGACCGTGCAGGAAACCATCGAATATCTGAATAAAGAGCGCGGCATGAAGCTGGGCCTGGTGAAGGTGCGCGTGTATCGTCCCTTCAGCCAGGAGCATTTCCTGGCCAGCCTGCCTAAGAGCGTGAAGCGCATTGCCGTGCTGGATCGCACCAAAGAGCCCGGCTCCATCGGCGAACCTTTGTATCTTGATGTGGTAGCTGCGTTGCAGGGCAAAGATCTCAAAGTGATCGGCGGACGTTATGGCCTGTCCAGCAAGGAATTTACCCCCACCATGGTTTTGGCAATTTACAAGCACCTGAAAAAAGGTGGATTCCATGGCTTCACAGTGGGTATCGAAGATGATGTGACTCATCTCTCTCTGCCTTTGGATGAAAAGATCCTCACCGTGCCCGCTGGCACTATCTCCTGCAAATTCTGGGGATTGGGCTCGGACGGAACGGTAGGTGCCAATAAGAATAGCATCAAAATCATTGGTGATAATACCGATATGTATGTGCAGGGCTATTTCCAATACGACAGCAAAAAGAGCGGCGGCATCACCCGCAGCCATCTGCGTTTTGGCCACAAACCCATCCACAGCCAATATCTGGTGAGCGAAGAAGACTTTGTGGCCTGTCACAATCAAGCCTTTATCGGCAGATTCCACATGCTGGCGGGCATCAAAGAAGGCGGCGTATTCTTGCTGAATTCCAAGCTGGATCGCAAAGAAGCCTTCTATCACCTCACCTGTGATATGCAGGAAATCATCATCAAACGCAAAATCGAGTTTTATACAATCGATGGTCTGAAGATCGCTGAAGAAGTGGGACTGGGCGGACGCATAAACACCGTGATGCAGACCGCGTTCTTCCTGATTTCCCGCGTGATGGACCGCAAGGAAGCCATCACCTTGATCAAAGAATCCATCCGCAAGAGCTACAGCAGCAAGGGTGAAAATATCGTTCAAATGAACCTTAACGCCGTGGATAAAGTGGATGAAGCCCTGGTCCAGGTGGATGTGCCGGCCTCTGTGCCAGAGCAATGCACCCCCCGCAAGAGATTGGTGCCAGAAGGCTCCACCGGATTTGTGAAAGACATCATCGAACCCATCATGCGCGAAGAAGGCGACAGCATCAAGGTCTCCCAGATGACTCTGGATGGCTATGTGGAAACCGGAACTGCCAAGCTGGAAAAACGGAGCGTAGCTCCGGCTGTGCCCAGATGGATTGCTGAAAATTGCATCCAATGCAACCAGTGCTCCTTCGTGTGCCCGCATGCAGCAATTCGCCCGAAACTGATGACCGCAGAAGATCTGAAGAAGGCCCCGGATAGTTTCAATACCCTGAAAGCCATGGGTGCCGAAGGCTATCAATACAAGATCCAGATTTATATCGACGATTGTCAAGGCTGCCGCGTCTGCGTAAACGAATGCCCGAAAGGCGCTCTGGTAATGAGCCCGATCGAGGACGAACGCGCCGCTGGCCAACAGGCAAACTACGAATTCTTTGAAAAACTGCCCGGCGATGTCCTGGCAAACTTCAAGGTAAACACCGTGAAAGGCAGCCAGTTCAAACAGCCTCTGCTGGAATTCTCGGGTGCTTGTGCCGGTTGCGGCGAAACCCCTTATATCAAGCTCTTGACCCAACTCTTTGGCGATCGCATGATCATTGCCAATGCCACGGGTTGCTCTTCGATCTGGGGCGGAACCTTCCCCACCATTCCTTATACCAAAAATCAAGATGGCAAAGGCCCCGCTTGGGCAAACAGCCTCTTTGAAGATAACGCTGAATATGGCTTTGGCATGCGCCTGGCTGTGAAATCCCATCGCAAACAGCTCAAGATGGCTCTGGAAGCCTTGCTTGACAAAGAGATCGATGCAAAGCTGAAAGACGCCATCCGCTACTCTCTGGAACATTGGGAATCAGTAGATCAAGACGCCAAAGATAACGCTGCCAAGCTCAAAGACCTGCTGCCAGCCGCTATCGCCAAGGCCTGCGAAGGCTGCACAAAGCTGCTGCGCCGCGTCACCGAACTCAAAGATTACCTCATCGAGAAATCGATCTGGGCTATCGGCGGAGACGGTTGGGCCTATGACATCGGCTATGGCGGATTGGATCACGTGCTGGCCTCAAACCAAAAGATCAAGATCTTTGTGGTGGATACCGAAGTATATTCAAACACCGGTGGACAGGCTTCCAAAGCCACTCCTCTGGGCTCCATCGCCCGCTTTGCCGAATCTGGAAAAGCTACCAATAAGAAAGACCTCGGCATGATGATGATGAATTACGGCTATGTGTATGTGGCCTCTATCGCCATGGGTGCGAACAAAAACCAGGCTCTGCAAGCGATCAAGGAAGCTGAGGAATATCCCGGCCCCGCGATCATCATCGCCTATGCCCCTTGCATCAATCACGGCATCGATATGTCCATGACTCAGAAGCAGGAAAAAGCTGCAGTGGCAGCCGGATACTGGCTCCTCTACCGTTACAACCCGATGAACAAGCTGGAAGGTAAGAACCCTCTTACCCTGGATAGCAAAGAACCTACGATGAGCGTTGCGGACTTTACGAAGACCGAAAACCGCTATAGCCGCCTTCACAGAATCTTCCCCGAACGGGCAGAGAGATTTGAAGAGGAAGCAGAGGTGTTCTTCAAAGAACGCTACGAACAATATAAGAAACTCAGCGAACAATAAATAACAACTCTATTATTGAGGGTATGGGGGATGTCGATTTTTGGCATCCCCTTATTTGTGTGCGCTGGTTATTTGTGTGCAGCACAGTCCGTAACGCTGGATTTATCCGGCCGTTCCATCAGCTTCAGCTGGTGCGTGCACGAAAGCAAAGCATAGTCACACGGATTGTGCGGATCAGGCGGATCGACACGGATTCTTTTCACCATCGAGATCACCGAGATCACCGAGGAAGAGACGCTGGAATTGCTGGATTGGATGCGTCTCGCGTCCAGTGGCTGGATTCGCTACCTGTAGGCGCAAAAAACTACTGCCTTGAAAGAATGCTCTGCAAAACTTGGCCACGCACCGTCTGAAGACAGTGCAAGGGCCGGATAAATCCAGCGTTACGTAATTCCTGCTTGACAGAAAAGCTGTAGCTAATAATATGGTATCTCATAAATAAAGAACAAAGGTGGTGATTTGATTGCCGACAGTAGTAGCCAAAGAAAACGAATCCTTCGATTATCTTTTAAAACGCTTTAAGAAGAAATGCGAGAAAGCCGCAATTCTTTCAGAAATAAAGAAAAATCAGGCCTACGAAAAGCCCAGCGTAAAGAAAAAACGCGAAGCGAACGCTGCCCGTCGCAAGATGCTGAAACTTCAGCGTCGTATGCAACGTTACAACAGATAAGCCTTTACCGGCTTCAACCCACAAAGTTCAGGCAGGCAGGGATCACAAAATCCCTGTTTGCTTTTTTACAGTAAAGGGAGAAACAATGGGCGTGATAGACTGGACAATAATTGCTTTTCTTTTGGTCCTTACTTACTTTGGCCTCAAATGCGGCCTGGTCGGCGCGATCGTGCAATTTGCCGGTGTGATCCTCAATTTCTTTTTGATCGGACATTATTATCCGCTCTTGGCAAATCGACTGGTGCTCAAATTTGGGCTCAGCAAAACTTTATCAGTTATGATCTCAGTAGTTTTGATCCTCGTTCTGGTGGTGGTGGTCACCCGTTTTGTGATCTGGATCTTGAATCGCTTTATCAAAGTGCTGAATCTGGGCTGGATGAATCGCCTCTTGGGTGCCATCCTGGGGCTCTTGAACGGGCTCATCCTGGTGATTGTTTTTACTCTGGTAATGGATTATATGCCCAAGGCTGCCAAGGCTTTGAACAATCCGGATAAACACCGGGTCTATGTGGGAATGAATACTCTAAAAGACGATGCCATCAGTCATATCAAGCTGAAAAACTACTCTGACTATCTCAAGAAAATGCCGGAGCTGATCAAGAAACAGGATAAATCCACAGAATGACCGATTTAGAATTTAATAGCCTGCTGCTGCATTTGGGGCGGGCTTGTCATAGCGCTCTGGGCAAGCTGGAGGCGCAGAAAGTTGCCCCTCTGGACAAAGTGGAGGACATGGTAGCCTCCCAAAAGCTGATTGCTCAGTTTCAAGATGCTTTGGAGCAGGGCATAGACTTCGATTTCGCCGATCTCAGCGATCTTGATCACCTTTTTGATGAGGGCGGTTACGATATTTATGACTGGGAGGAATTTCGCGAGCTCGCCATCAATGCTGATCTGGCTACACATTTGAGCGAAAAGACGGAAGCCTTCAAAGAGCTGCATTTGGCGCAGAAAGTGCTGAAGAAGATCCGCAGTATTCCAGAGATTATGCTGGGTTTTCGCCGCATCTATGACCCCGAAGGCGATGTGTTGGATAGTGCTTCTGCGGAGTTGATGCAGATTCGCCGTCGGATGGGCAGCCTGCGCACCAAAATCCATCGCAGTATGCAGGATATGCTCTCCGAGCCGCGTCTGGAAAGCTTTTTGCAGGATAAATTTGTGACTCAGAGAGAGGGCCGCTTTGTGCTCCCGATCAAAGAATCCTCCGCCAGCTACGTCCCCGGAGTAGTTCAAAGCCGCTCTGCCAAAGGCTCTACCCTTTTTATCGAACCAGCCCAAATAGTTCCACTAAACAATGAAATGCAGCTTTTGAAAGAAGAGGAAAAGCGGGAGATTCACCGCATCTTGAGCGAATTTACCAACTTTATCCGGGGCAATAAGCCAACGATGCTCCGCAATCAAGAGCTGCTCAGCCGGCTGGATTTCCTCTATGCCGCTGCCCGGCTGTCAAATAGCCTGCGTGCCCAGGTTCCCATCATGCAGGAAGAGCCCAGCCTGAGCCTGAAAGCTGCCCGCCATCCGCTGTTGATTCTGCAAAAGATTGCCGCAGAAGGCAAAAACGGCTTTCACAGCGTGATTCCCTTTGACCTGAAACTGGGGCTCGATTACAAGCTGCTCATCCTCAGCGGCCCCAATACCGGTGGCAAAACGGTGCTCATGAAAGCCGTGGGCCTCATCACCCTGATGGCGATGAGCGGCCTGCCTGTGCCCGTGGATGAGAGCAGCGAAATAGGCTGTTTTTCAGCGATTTATGCTGATATCGGAGACGATCAATCCATCGAAAACGCACTCTCCACCTTTTCTTCACATCTGGATAAGATCGGCAAGATGATCGCGCGTGCCGATGCCAACAGCCTGATATTGATTGATGAAATCGGTGCGGCCACGGATCCTCAGCAGGGTTCTGCTCTGGCTCAGGCGATTTTGGAACGCCTCGCTGCCTTAAGTGTAAAGGGAATTGTCACCACGCACTACATTGCCCTGAAAGTCTTTGCGGAATCTCATGCGCATTGTGTAAACGCCAGTATGCAGTTTGACCTGGCGTCCTTGATTCCTACTTATCACTTTTCCATCGGCATTCCTGGAGACAGCTTTGCCATCGAAGTGGCTGCTTCTTTGGGCATGGATACCGAGCTTATCACTAGGGCTAAAAGCCTGGCAGGCAGCCAGAATCTGGAGTTTTCCACCCTCGTTAAGACTATGCAAGAGCAAAAAAACAGCTCGCCAGAAACAACTATCAATTTGAACTGAAGACCCGCAATCTTCAGGCTAAGCTCAGCGAGCTGGAATCCCGGGAAAGTGACTGGGAAAAGGAGCTTAAGGAGCGCAGAAAGCGTCATCTGAAAGAACTTCAAACTGAGCTGCTCAGCTTCCAAAAGCTTTATAGCAGAGAGATTCACGACATTAAAGCTTTGGACAAGCAGGAACGTAAACGACTTTCGGAAAGAAAATTGCAAGATATAACCAGGCAGACGGAAGAACTATCCCGCGAGCTCAAACAATCCAACGTGGAAGGTCGCAAGAAGCTGGACAAACCCAGAGCCGGAGATAAAGTCTGGCTGGCAAATTTTGAAGCGGAGGCCATCATCATGGCAATCCAGGGCGAAAAAGCCACTGTGGACATGAATGGCATCAGTTTCAAGACCGAACTGGATAATCTCTATAGTCTGAGTGCAGCAGAGGCTACGCCAGAGCCCACGGTGCACCTGAGCAAAGCCAATACCTACCAGCGTCCGCAGACCGAGCTCAAGCTGCTGGGGCTCACCTTCTTCGAGGCTATGCCTTTGATAGATGAGTTTTTGGACAATGCCCAGCTCAGCGGATTCAGCACTCTGCGCATCGTGCATGGAAAAGGCACTGGTGCGCTGCGGGCCAAGGTGCGGGATTATCTTTCGCGAAAGCAGATAGTAAAAAGCATCGAAACTCCGCCGCCTTTTGAAGGAGGCAGTGGGGTGACGGTGGCAAGATTATGAGGAATATTTGGACAATAGTTTGATCGATCAGATTCGGCAGGCCAATGACATCGTGGATGTGGTGCAAAGCTACGTCCCGCTGAAACATGTGGGATCAAACTGGCGTGGAATCTGCCCCTTTCACGACGACACCAAGCCCTCCATGTATGTGAGCCAGCCGAAGCAGATCTTCAAATGCTTTGCCTGTGGCAAGGGGGGAAATGTCTTCACCTTCGTGCAGGATTATGAAAAGCTGAGCTTCATGGAGGCGGTGAAGAAGCTCGCCCTCAGAGCCGGAATCCAAATCCCTGAATTCAATCGCACCAAAGTGGTCTCCACCAAGCGTCAACAGCTTCTGCAGGTTTACAAAAGCGCCGGAGAGTTCTATAGCGAAAGCCTGTTTAATCACGGTGAAAATGCCCTGGATTATCTCAAAAAGCGCCAGATCAGCCCCGAAACTGCCAAAGACCTGCAATTGGGCTATGCCCTGCCTTCTCAAAAGGCACTCTTGAACCATCTGATGAAGGAAGGCTATAGTGTGAGCCTGCTGAAAGATAGCGGACTCTTTGGCGAATATTCCGGTGCGCTGATCGATATTTTCCGTGACCGCTTGATCTTCCCCATCCATAATAACACCGGTGAGGTGATCGCCTTTGGTGGGCGTCTGATGGAACCCAAGGAGAATGCGGGTAAGTATATAAACTCACCGGGGACAGAGCTTTATACCAAAGGCAAAGAGCTCTATGGCCTTTTCAAAACCAAATACAACATCAGCAAGGCGGATTGCTCTCTGGTCTCGGAAGGCTATTTTGACTTCCTAAGGCTTTACGAAAGCGGTTTTACGAATTCCGTGGCCAGCCTGGGAACAGCCCTCACCGAGGATCAGGTCTATCTGCTGAACCGCTTTTCCTCCAACACGGTGATGCTCTATGATGGCGACAATGCAGGCATCAAAGCCGCTGTAAGAGGCGGATTGGTCTGCCTGGCCAAGGGGATGCACGTGCGCTTGGCGATCCTTCCTGAAAAAGAGGATCCCGATAGTTTTATCTTGAATAAAGGTGCCAAGGCACTGAGTGATTTGATCGCGGAAGCGCCGGATTTGATCACGTTTATTGCAGAAACCGACAAACTCGCGCTTCCAGCCAAAGAGCGGATCGAGCAGATTTTGGATGCGTTGAGGCTCTTGCCAGATCCCATTCAGAAGGAACTATTTTTGAAAGAGGTCTCCCAGAGCTTTGGGGTCTCGCAAAACGCCCTGCTCTCAAAGCTCAGACTCAGCAGCAGCAGAGCACTTTCGCCCTCTTCACCACAGGTTTTACAGCCGGCTTTGAGCGATGATCCTCAGGAGCGGATGTTGCTCTGGGCAGCTTTAAAAGACCGCGAAAGCTATAATATACTTGCCAGCGAGCTTACATCAGACTATTTTAATAGTAAGCTCTACCGCAGTCTCTATCTTTTTTTGCAAAAGCGCTTGCAGTCTGCAGAAGGTTTTGACCCGGCAGCGCTTTTGGACGATATTGATAATAGTGAGATAAAAGAATGTTTGGCAGAGCTTCTTTTTGAGGATTTGCATGAGGCCAGCGTGTCCGGTCTCATCAAAGACCTCAAGCTGCGTAAACTGAAGCGGGATCTGGATGGCTTGGACAAAGCCATCAACGAGGATCCCGGAAACTTGAATCTCCTCAAAGAGAAGGACAAATTATCTCGTGAATATCGACGATTGACCAAGCGGGTCGTCAACAAGGTCCTCTATTAAAGAGCTTTTTGCCAAGGAGCATTGATGATTACTTACAATGAATGTCTGAAGAAACTGGTGGATCTGGGAAAGGATTCAGGATACATCACCTTCAAACAAATCAACGACATTTTGCCCAATAGCCCTTTCTTTTTAGATAAGGTGGATGACATCATTTTTGATCTCTCCCAAGACGGGATCGAGATCATAGACGAAACAGAAAAGCGGATTACCAAAGGCGGAGCGGCCATTCGCAAACCCACCGCCCCCAAGAAATTCAAAACCAAGCGATTTTACGACGATCCGGTGCGCATGTATCTGCGCGAGATGGGCCGAGTGCCTCTGCTGGACCGCGAGGGCGAGGTGCGCGTAGCCAAAAAGATCGAAACCTATCAAAAGATGATCAATCAAAACGTCTTCCAGGCTGGCTCCACCCTGCGCGAAATGTATAACTTCCTGCACCGCTTTCGGGAACGCCGGGTACGCCTGGATCAGATCTTCAAGGTGGATATCGGCACCTGGATCGACAAAAGCCAGGATGTCAAGCTCATCGATCGTTTCAAAGAAATCCTCAAAGAAAGCGATGAAACCCTGGATAAAATCGGCGGAATCTTAGACAATTGCGATTTTGATGATACCGGCACCGCCAGCCGTCAGGAAGAAATCGATGCCCTGCGCGAGCACCTGGTGGGCTCTTTTATGAGCCTGGCCTATAACGATAAACTGATCAAACGCATGGTTTACCGCATCCGCAGCCTGGTGGAGAGGATAGAGGAAAGCTACAAATCCATCAATGAACTCACCCGCATCAAACGCTATACCATCGATGAAATCTGCACCTACGGCCGCCGTGCCAAGAAAAGCGATAAGGACTTTGAAGAGGTAAAAGCCGAAACCAATCTGGACCCCAATGTCTTTGTGGAAACCCTGCGCAAGATCAAAAACGCCCGCCGCAAGATCCGCCGCGTAGAGTTGGAAACCAAGATGACCGGCAATGAGCTCGTCTTCCTGCTGCGTGAGATCGATCGCGCCGAACGCAACAAAGAAAAAGCCCAAAACGAGATGATCGAGGCCAACGTGCGCCTGGTGATCTCCATCGCCAAACGCTATAACAACCGTGGCCTGGAATTCCTCGACCTCATTCAGGAAGGGAATACCGGACTGATGCGCGCTGTGGAAAAATACGACTACCGCAAAGGTTACAAATTCAGCACTTATGCCACATGGTGGATCCGGCAAGCCATCACCCGCGCCATTGCAGATCAGGCCCGCACCATCCGCATCCCCGTGCACATGATCGAATCCATCAACAAGATCAACCGCACCTCCAGACGCCTCATGCAAAAGCTGGGACGCGATGC
>Ga0265295_1002897_pt1 | contig 25998 bp, 39 predicted proteins | sample Munlansysbiofilm_FD_192503 | JGI IMG/M metagenome (GOLD analysis project Ga0265295, IMG submission 192503) | Leachate microbial communities from a municipal landfill in Southern Ontario, Canada - Methane capture system biofilm | ecosystem: Engineered > Solid waste > Landfill > Unclassified ... | reverse complement strand
GGTGTGATTGAATTCACCAAGCCTTTAGGTTGATAGTTATCATCATTAAAAACGGTTTGTTTCGGCGATTGTGATTCAGCCGCGGGCGGGCTTGGTTTAATCAGCGTTTGTTGAACGGGTCTGCCTTCCTGCAAAGGCTGATTAACAGAACTAAGATGCGGAGATTTTTCATACTCAACAGACTCAATCACTTTAGAGCCTGTTTTGAAATACCCAAAAACACACACCAAAACACTCATCTGTGGGGTGGTGATCATATTGTCATAGGTGACAGGAGGGCCTGGAAGCGCCGAAAGCTTTGACTGGCGCGGGTTTGGCGAGGTTATGGGGTGATTTAAGATTTTGCAAAGTTTTGATTAAAAAGGCGCATTTCTGCACGGATTTGCGCTTTTTTTTGTCATAAGAATGAGCGAATATTAACGGCCACCAAGTAGCTTATCTATTACTGGATCTATTTTTGATTTTGTACCTGCCCATTTATTAAGAGCTAGCCCGCCTTTGCCGCGTAGATGATACTCAGCGGATGCAACCTGGCGTCCTGAACGACGTAGCTGTAGATCGGCTTGTGATAAATATGGGGTAAAATCCCAAGAGCGTCGGGCCGAATAGGTTAGGACGTATTCACAGTGTAGTGGTAACGCACCTGACACCAATTCTGTGGATATACCATGTCGCTCAAAGCCAGCTTGAACCACTGAAACAAAGTCTCTGACCTGTACTTTATGATTTTCCTGAATACAGACGTGGAGTAGTTCTGCGGTGCTGTCTATTGGTTTGACATTAATTGCTGTACAGCCTGTCAATGCAAAGCTTGCTAGTAAAATCAGTTTAATTGGCTTGTTCATCTCATGCTCCTTTGGGTGATTTTATCCTGGTTTTTTGCGCAACTGGTTGAGGTGTTATCTGATTTTTAGACGTCCGACTTCGAACCTTTAAGTCGGACGTTAAGTGTCCAACTTAAACGTAACGTCCAACTTGCATAAAAACTCTTACAAATCATATACTTAACTAACCTTCGCAATGCTTTTTACATTTCCTCAAGTCGGACGTTATGGTGTCCGAGTTAATCCGCCAAAACAGCACACTTAAATTAGTGTGCTTTCTTAAATTCCTCGAACCAGGCTTGCAACTCTTCAATCTGTTTACTCATGTCGCGCATCCGTTTCTTGTCTTCAGCAAGGCGGCAAATCTCTCTCTGATCGTCCTCGCTCAGCTCGTTAAACATAGTTAATAAAGCCTCTTCTTTAGGACTCAGATTACTAGGGCTGGGCTGGCACGTGACTCCACGAAGCATTTCCCCATTTCCCGTTAAAAGCCAATCGAGATTGATGCTTCTATCCTCCGCGATCTCTTCGCATTTTGCGTAAGGAATTGAATTTCTTGCCTTCCAGCTGCTTATTGTTGATGAGGTTGTGCCGAGCATTCTAGCCAGCTCAGTGTCATTAGCTGCTTCAAGTACACGGCTTAGCCTTGTTAATACTGCTAGAACTCTGTTTGTTTGCATTTTGCGTAAACCTCTATTGACTTTCGCGTTTTGCGAGGATAGTCTTTTACACATTGCGAACAGTCTAGCGAAAAAGGAGCAGTAGAACCATGAAAGAAACAACCAGAGTAGATGAACAGCGTCAGCGTGAGCGGGTTATGTCGCGCCGGTATGTGCAGGCGCGCTTAATTGAGCGTGACAGCAACTTTCGCCGCTTTGCGTTGGAGCACGATTATCTACCGCGCACGGTGACCCAGGTGGTTGAACGCTGGGCCGGTCGTGATGAGTTACCGCAAGGGATGTTGACCTTTCGTATTTTGCGTGACCTGTCACGGGCGATTGGTGAAGAGGTTATTCCTGGCATTTTGGATGAGGTGGCGTGATGAACAAGCCTGAGCAAATTTTAGCCGACAGCTGTGATGTGATTGAAGCGCTGCGCCATGAAGCGAGTAAGAGTGGCGAGTGTGATTTTGCGGTGTGCCGCTCATTGGCAGCTATCGCCAGCCAGTTGGTGTATGACCAATGTCACTCAGGTAACGGCATCAGTGATGAACAGTACATCACTTTAAGTGGTGAGCTGGCAGAAGTCACTTGGAAAATTGGCAATCTGTTTATAGCTCTCAAGTATGCCAAGGAGAATAGAAGCCAGCCACTGCCGCGAGTCTCTGCCACCCTCTCACAACAATCTCTTCAATCTGACGATTAAGGAGAACTCCATGAGTATTTGGTATTCAGCGCGTGAGCTGGCGGGGTTGCCGGGGTTGCCTGGAACGGATCGCAGGGTTCGCGATAAAGCTGAGCGTGAAAGCTGGGAATCTAAACCCAATGAAGCGCGTGGTGGTGGTCGTTTGTACTCCCTCACCAGCCTGCCCGCCGAAACCCAAGCTGCTCTGGTACAAGCCAAAGCCAAAGAAGTGGTTGCCGCTAAAAGCCTGCCCGAACCGCGCCAAGAAGTGCAGCTGGGCATGTTTGAAACGCAGCAACAAGCACTGGTAGCTGATGCGCGCAAGGGTGTTCTAAACGCCATTAATGGACTGATGGAAAGGACCGGCTATACGCAAACCAAATGCGCTGAGCTACTGATTGACATGGCGCGTGCTGAGCAGATTGAGCCATACATGATTGCCATGCTGAGAAGTGCGCGTGATGGCCGTGGCCGCCCAAGCGTTGATGGTTTGCCGAGTGCGCGTAGTTTGCTGCGCTTTATTGAGCGCGGTAAAAGTAGCGAGTTAGCACCGATTTACCGCCAAAAAGATATGTCGGTACCGGAGTGGGTTGAAGCGTTTTTGAGTTTCTTTTCACGCCCTGAAAAACCATCCGTGCAGCACGCGTATGACGGCTTCGCGGCAAACTACCAAGGAGCGCTTCCGAGCATTCACCAGGTGCGCCGCTTTCTAGACAAAATGGGGAATGTCAGCCGTCACACAGGGCGCATTGGCAGCCATGACATGAGAGCGTTGAAGGCCTACAAAGAGCGTGACTTTTCTAAGCTGTTACCCGCAGACGTTTACAGCGCTGATGGCCATACCTTTGATGCGGAAGTGCAGCATCCATCGCATGGCCGCCCGTTCAGACCAGAAATCACAACGGTCATTGATATTGGCACACGTAAAGTTGTGGGCTGGTCAATTGATCTAGCAGAAAGCGCTTTGGCGGTGCTGGATGCCCTGCGTCATGCCTGCATGAGTAACGGTATACCCGTTAACTTCTATGTGGATAACGGCAGTGGTTATAAGAACGCCATGATGAAGGATGAAGCCGTTGGCTTAATGGGCCGCCTTGGTTGCCAGATGACACACAGTATTGCTTATAACTCGCAAGCACGCGGTGTGATTGAGCGTGTGCACCAGACTATATGGGTGCGCGCAGCTAAAGAGTTACCCGGTTACATCGGCAAAGACATGGACCGTCAGGCCAGTTTAGCGATGCACAAGCTATCTCGTAAGGCGATTGCTACAGGTGGTGAAGTGGTAAAGATGCCGCTGATGGCTTGGGATCAATTTATTGATTTTTGTACCAAGCACGTTGAGCGCTACAACGACAACCCACACCGCAGTCTGCCTAAGTTTACTGACCCAGTGAACGGTAAAAGCAGACACATGAGCCCTAATGAGCTGTGGCAATTGCGTGAAGAGGAAGGGTTTACAGCATTGACTGTAACCGACGATGAAGCGCGACCACTGTTTAGACCACGTGTGCTCTGTGTGATTAACCGTTGCCTAATCCGCTTGAATAACAACGTTTACTTTGCTGGGCATCTTGAAGAGTTTCATAGAGAACAGGTGCAAGTCGGCATTGATATTCACGATGTTGAGCGCGTGTGGGTTTACGACCTGAAAGGTGTGTTTTTGGGTACTGCTGATCTGAACGGTAACAAAGTTGATTACATGCCTATGTCGTTTATTGAGCAAGGCCGCGACAAACGCTTGCAAGGCCGTGAAAAGCGTCTGGAAGCGCGCCTCGAAGAAGCCCAGGCAGAGCGCAATGGCTCGCTAGCGATTACCCACGACAGCATTGAACTGCCGGGGCTGGGTGTTTTGAACATGAACCAGTTACGCGCCCGTATTGAGGAGCGTGCTGAGGTGATTGAGCCAGCGGTTGATGCTGAGTTTGAGCCGATGGCCGCACCTTTTCCAGCGCCTGCTCCACAAGACAATCCGGTACCCAGTACGCCCGATGAACGCTGGCAGTTATGGAATGCCATCGACCAAGGGCAACACGATTTAAACGAACAGGGTGAGCGTATTGCTCACTGGTTCACCACGTATCCACACAGTAAAGAATACATGGCGTTTGCCCGTCGACACGGCGCAGCAGCAGCCAACTATTAACTAAACCAAGGAGTTTTACATGACCAAAATAAATGTTGCCGGCATCGCCGATATTGCCAACTTGGGTTTATGTGATGTGGCGTTAGAGCGCGCATTAAGTCGCACCACCAGCTTACCTGGCATGGTCTGCTTTTATGGCCCAAGCGGTTACGGCAAAAGCATGAGCGCCTGCTGGGTGGCGAACTCACGTCGTGCGTATTACGTGCAAGCCCGTAGCGTTTGGACGAAAAAAGACACGCTTAGAGCCATTGTGGCTGAGATGGGTGTTACGACCCCAGCAACAGCAACGGCTGCCGCGTTAGTTGATGCCATTGCATCCGAGCTTGCCATGAGTGGTCGCCCGTTAATTATTGACGAAATGGATCATCTCGTGGCTAAGGGTTCGGTCGAGTTGATCCGCGACATTTATGAGGCCAGCCAAGCGCCGATTCTGTTGATTGGTGAGGAAATGCTGCCAACTAAACTTAAGCGTTTTGAACGTTTCCATGGCCGTGTTTTGAACTGGGTACCGGCACAGCCCGTCAGCCTAGAAGATGCTAAACGCTTAGCGCCTATTTATAGCAAGGTCACTATTCATGAGGACCTGCTTAAGCACGTGGTCAAGATGGCGAATGGCTCTGTACGTCGTGTGGCTGTGAGCCTCGACTTGATTAGTGAAACGGCTATTACTGAGGGCATGGCAGCGGTTGATTTAGCAGCATGGGGCAAGCGTGAACTGTATACCGGCGATGCGCCTAAGCGGAGGGCTTAAGCGTGGGTAAGTTGAATACAGGGCGTAAGCAAGTTCACCTGGAACAAAAAGGCGGAAAAAGTAACCGCCAGCGCGTTTGGGAAGCGATTCGAAAAAACAAAGAGTGCTTCACATTGGCTCAAGTTTCATCGCTCACAGACGTGCATTACGACACGGTAAAAACCTACGGCCAAGCGTTAAAGCGCGCGGGAATTATTGGCCCTAAGTCGGTGCATGAAGACGCTCTTGTACGTGATCAAGCGGGTTCGTTCTCAGAGCATGATTTACAGCTTATTCAAGACTGTGGTGTTGAGGCCCCAGCTCTAAACCGTGATGGCACGCCGAATTCAATGGGCTTAGGTAATGAAGCAATGTGGCGCACCTTGCGCATGCTTCCCAGTGTCACTGTTGATGAGCTTGCAAACTTTGCTAGCGCCTCAGTAGCCACTACCCGCTCTACCGCTCAAAGCTATTTGAAGTGGTTAGAAAAGGCTGGGTATGTACGCCATAACAATGGCCGCCCACGTCGCTATGAATTGATTCGAGCGCGCTATACCGGGCCTCGTCCACCACAAATTCAGCGCATCGGCCAAGTCTACGACCCCAACACAGCAGAGGTAGCTTACATCCAAGCACCGGAGGAATTGCTGTGAGCTGGTTAGCGCTTTTACAGCGTGAGGTGGACCGTAGCAGCCGCCAAAAAGTGGCAGACCAATTGGGTGTGTCACGCACCACGGTGAGCCTTGTGCTGGCAGGTAAGTACGGCGCAGCTACTGATGCTGTTGCCCAGCGTGTGCTGAGTACTTTCGGACATATCGACTGCCCTGTAATGGGGAAGATTTTACCCAAGCAATGCGAGGCGTATCACTCGCGCCCTGCTCCGCTAAACAACCCCGTTGCCATGCAGCACTTCCGCATCTGCCAAAGCTGCGTGCACAACGTTAATTGCAAGGACAAAACTCATGCAAAAGACTGAGCGAATACAAATGTTTGCCACTGGCAAGGGCATGGTGCGACTGATGTTTAACGGGCGCGTGGTCGGTTTTGTTGCTGACTTTAACTTCGCCCACCATCGAGCCAAAGAACTAGAACGTGACGTGTCACGACTGCAACAAATAACACAAAAAGGAGCAATTCAATGACAACACCAGATGGCTACAGAAAAGACGCCCAAGGGCGTTTAATCCCAGAAGACCAGATCAAGCCTATCGACAAATTGCGCGATGAACTGGTGCTGAGCCTAGCGACAAAAGCGAAGGCTTTGCAAAAGCAAATGCGTGATTTTAAGCAGATGGCCTACAGCGAGATTCAAGAGTTTGTTGAGCTGAGCGCCAATGAATACGGCACCAAGTTAGGCGGTAAAAAAGGCAATGTAACTCTTTTGTCATTTGATGGCAGCCATAAAATCCAGCACGCCGTACAAGAAAGCATTGCCTTTGATGAGCGCTTGCAAGTTGCTCGTGGGCTGATTGATGAGTGCCTACAGGAGTGGGTTAAAGATGCGCGACCTGAGCTGGCAGTGATCGTGAATGATGCCTTCCGCGTCGACACTAAAGGCGAGATCCGCACCGCACGGGTGTTATCGCTACGCCGTTATGAGATTGAGGATGTCCGCTGGCAGCGTGCGATGGATGCTATCGGCGATGCTTGCCAAGTGGTCGGTTCTAAAATCTACCTTCGTTTTTACGAACGTGTTGGCGACAGCGAGCAATACCGCACCGTCACTTTAGATATTGCAGGAATTTAAGCCATGACAGTACCAGCTACCAAAGCACAGCAGTGCGTTGTTTCTATTAACTTCGAGCAGTTTGTTTTACCTAAAACAGATGCGCTAAAGCTCGTTGATTTGATGAGTAAAGCGACACGGGTTGAGCGTGATTTCAGCGACCGTGAGAGCTTCCATAAATTCGATGTATTAGAAGCACCAAAAGTAGAGCTTGAGCTACTTAAAGATAATCAACTGAAAACCAAAACCACCCCCAAAGGAGCAAGACCATGAAAATGACACAAAAAGACCTGATTACAGATATGCAAAGCCACCTAAATGAAAACGGCGTAGCACTCAGCGCAGCAGACGTTAAGCGCGTACTCAGCAGCTTTGAGCATGTTGCTACAGCAGCCCTTGAAGCGGGTAAAGAGGTGACATTACCAGGCATTGGTAAATTCAAAATTGCTGTACGTGCGCCACGCACTGGACGCAACCCACAGACAGGAGAGGCCATCGCCATTGCGGCCAAAAATGTTGTGAAGTTTAGCGTTAGTAAGCCTTTGAGTGACGCGCTGAACTAAAGCGAAACCATTTTGCTGACGTTAGCAAAATGGTCTGTCTAGCGTGGTTGCTAGGCACTGATGAGCAGCCAAAGGAGCACTAATGATTGAGTCACCAGAAGAACAAAAACGCCGTCGTGCGAGAGAGCGCAAGCGTGCAGAGCGTGACCGCAAACGTCAGCGCCGCCAACAGTTAGGTGCGCGTGAGTTTCGTATGGAAATGTATCGCGGCACTTCGGACGCCTTAGCACGTATCTGCTTGCTGGGTGAGTTCGATGAGGAAGCCGAAGCGGTAACAGTTTTACTGCATAGCGCGGCACAACTCGCAGAACGTGACCCGTCACGCTTCAAAGAGTTGCTCAATATAAGGGGGCTTTCATGAGCATGAAAAAGGCACAGCTGGCAAAGGTTCATATTGCTAAGCAGCAACTGGGTATGGATGACGACAGTTACCGTGCTCTGTTGGCCCGTGTGGCAGGCGTTAAATCGGCTAAAGATTTAAACCCACGGCAAATGGGCGCTGTGCTGGCTGAGTTTGAGCGATTGGGTTTTAAGCCTAAGAGCACGCGACAAGGCCGTGCTAAACCCGTTACGACAAATAACAAGCAAAAGTATGTGAACAAAATTGAAGCTCTGCTTGCAGAAGCCAAGCGACCTTGGAGCTATGCCGATGCAATGGCGAAACACATGTTCAAGGTCGAACGCGTTGAGTGGTTGAATGCCAGTCAAACACAACGGCTGATGCAAGCATTAATCATTGATGCCCAACGGAACGGGAGGGTTTAATGAATCTGGAACAGGTTAAGCAGTTGCAGGCCGAGTTACCGCAATCCATACAGGATATGGTGGCGGTAATCGGCTTTAGCCACACGTTAAAAGTGGTGCAGGCTTTAGGTGGCACCACTTGGCGTATTGCCTCAGGGCGCGGCAAAGATGGTGAGGCCAAACGTGCGGCACTGGCTGAGCGTGTCGGTACAGACACCGAAGAGCTACTGCATAAATACTATGCCGGTGATGAAATATACCTGCCGCGCTGTGCAACACTGCTGCGTAAACTGCGTAACATTGATATGCACCGGCAGTTTGAGCGGGATGTAAGGCAAGGCCGCACAGCGCGTGATAGTGTTGCCGACCTGGCACGTGAACATAAGTTGAGTGACCGCCAAATCTGGGATATTTTGAATCTATACATGCCTGTGCCTGAGCAACAAGTACTATTTTAATAAGCGCCAATGCTTTGCTCCTCAAAAAAGTTCGGCTCTATACCACAGAATTTAATTAGCGCAAGACGGTGTTTTTTTGGTTTTGTGCGCTTGCATGAATGGAAATGTGCCATAAAGTAAGTATCGACATTAACTGTTGATAGGAGCTTCACATGATTTCACATAACCATTTGCACCCAGAAAAAACTTACTACTTAATCGAAGAAGGACCATGGCTTCAGCTGGAACGGATGGTCTCGGTACTCAATATGCTCACTTGTTTGACAGCTGGTGCGCCAATGCAGCTAGATATTAAAAACGAAGAGCTTGCATCGTTCCTTGATTTGCTCAGAGAAACTTTTGAACCTCTACGTCAGCTGCCTTGCAAGCGGCTGAACATCATTGAAACAGTCTAATCGCTGAACCCCCTCTAATACCCCACCTACTTCATGCCGCCTATCGTGGGTGGCATGAACATCAAACGCCCCCAAATCTTAAGCCGTCCTCGTGATTACGCCATCGCTATTTTGGCTGAATCATCACGCGAGGAACGCAATCGCTTGCTAGAGCGCTGCCCTGAACAGTGGCGCGATTTGGTGCGCGGTCACGTCAAGGCTTTATGGTGCAAAACCAAAGCCTACCAGCAATACCAAATCGAAAAGCGCCTAGGCGAGCGTGAGAAACCTACGCCTGCACCACGCCGCGAAGACACTTCATTTCGTGTATCAGATTTTAAAAAAGCCCCGCCGGAGGTTGCTCATGCGCACTTATCAGAACTGCGTCAGAAACTCGCACGCTCAGGAGCCGCAAATGCCTGAAACAACAACGGCGATTAGCGGTGCCTTGTTCAAATGGTTCGGCTTGCACATCAGTGCAGGTGCATTAGCAGCGGCGCTGGGCTTCTTGATTTTATGGCCGCGCACTGTGCATGAGGGCTTTGCTCGCCTATTTATCACGATTGTCGCCAGCAGTGTGTTTGGCCCCATGTTGGTCGTGCAAATCCACTCATCCCGTCCTGAGCTGTTTGCATCAGCGCGTGTCGTGGCAGAAATGTACAACCTAGAACCCGCCCTTGGCTTGCTGTTTGTCGCCTCGCCATTGCTGGTGATGGCTGGACTACCTGCCTGGTGGCTAATCGGTGCATTAGTGCGCTTCTTTGAGCGCGATGGCGACTCATGGCTGGGCAGTGTTGCTCAGTGGCTTAAACGTAAACTGGAGAGTTAATCATGCGAAACACACCACGCGGTATTCGTAACAACAACCCTGGCAACATCGACTACAACCCTCGCAATGCTTGGCGTGGTCAGTTACCTCATGACGTTAAAGTTGAAGGTCGCTTTGCACGCTTTGATACAGCGTTGAACGGTATTCGAGCGCTGGCCAAGCTGCTGTTGAATTACCGCAAGATCCACGGTTTACGCACGGTGGAAGGTTTGATCAGTCGTTGGGCACCGAGCAATGAGAATGACACAAAAGCCTATGCCCACTCTGTAGCTAAAAAGCTAGGCATAAGCATTCACCAGCCATTGCGCTTAGACAAAAGCACATTGCAGGGGCTGGTTACAGCAATTATTGAGCGCGAAAACGGCCAGCAACCTTACAGCAGCGAGTTAATTGGTAAAGCTGTTGATGAGGTTCTTTAGTGTTGACGTTTTTACAGACCGTTGGCCTGTATTTGCTGACCCTACTGATTAGTTTTGGCGTGGGTTGGCAGTTCGGTACGACAAAACAACAACAGCGCGAAGCAAGCAATGAACGGTTAGTTGTTGAGCAACTCCTGGAACAAAGCACGGAGCAGATCATTAGCGCCAATAAAACCAGTGAAGCACTACTGATTCGTATGCAAAGTCGCGCTTTACAAGATCAGAAACACACAAAGGAGTTACATGATGCGCTGGCTGAAACCGCTGATGCTCGTATTGAGTGTCGCCTTCCTGACAACGGCATGCAGCACCTCTATCAAGCACAGGAACGCGCCGCCCAAGCCGCTACCGGCAGTACTCGCACAACCATGTCAAATACCAGTAATACCCATAAGTAACGGCATTGATGATCTAGCCGTTACGTTAAAACAGCTCTACGACCAGTACGGCCATTGCGCCCAACTGCACTGGGACACAGTGCAGGAATGCCAAGCTAAGGATTAAGTATGCCAAACAATCAAAAGAACCAAGAGTTTCAGGTATTACAGCGTATTGATGGACGCCTAGAGCGCATCGAAACACGCTTTGCCCAAACCGAACACAAAGCTATTAAAGGCGGCGCTATCGCCGGTGCTTTGGCGGGTGGCTTGGTGGCATGCGGCGTGGTTGCTGCACGCTTGAAGCTAGGAATGTAAATATGGCACACCCGCAAAAAACCCGTGACGGCCTACGCCGTACTTATGTGCATGATCGCATGAGCTTAGACGTTGCGGCGGCTATGTGGGGCGTGTCATACGCCACTGCCCAACGCTGGAAGCGTACCGCAGCTGCTGCCGGTGATGATTGGGATAAGCAACAAACAGCACAACTCATCTCAGGTGGCGGTATTGAGGATGTAGCACGGCAGGTGTTGACCGGCCTTGTTATGCAGTTTCAGGCAACGATGGAAGCGGTGCAAACCGATATCGACATCAAGCCGGCGGCCAAGGTGCAAATGCTGGCCAGCCTAGCTGATGCGTATAACAAAACCGTATCAGCCTCTAAACGTGTACTGCCAGAAACCAGCGCTTTGGCCACAGCTATGGAAGTGATTCAGAAGCTGGCCAGCTTTGTGCGTGAACACTACCCGCAACATAGCCAGGCATTTGCAGAGATTCTAGAGCCGTTTGGGCAGGAGCTGACAGCATGCTTAAACAGCTAATAATTTATCATGCGGTAGCTCATTTGCTTAGCAGCGGCGTGATAAGTTTTGAAACCACACCCTTGTACCTTGCAAACATATTGACTTCTCGATTTCATCAAATAAGAAACTCTTCCTTGTTCTTTACAATGCGGACAGATGTCATGCGCTGGCTCTTCCAGGCTCACAAAATCATCTTTCAAGGTGAATATTACATCTCCGCTATATTCAATTTTCTGCATATAGTAACGGTCAAAGCGTTGATCTTTTTCCAGCTGTTTTTTCAAGCTTTGGTTTTCAGCTGTAAGTTTAAAGCACTCATTCATGGTTGCCAGCAGTTGTGCTTGGGCGTCAGCAATAGAGCGCGTCAGTTCTGCAACCGCAATAGCCCTCTCATTTTCACCCTTCAATGTGGAAAATGTTTTTGCTATTTCAAGGCTGGTCCCCAATCCACTAATCAACGCACTAAACTCAATCATCATGGCATTCATTTTTCTAAAGAGGTGATACTGTGAAGCTTACCAGCAAAACATTTTTAGAAAACCTGTCGCTATTAGCAAATCAGTTTCGCCAGCAAATTGAAGCCGAAGTTGACGGCTTCGACCCTGATCCTAAAGCAAGCGCTGAGCGGGTTAAGCTCGCGCAAGACAGCCTTGAGTTCTTTGCGCGCACGTACTTCCCTCACTATGTAAAGCGTAACAATGCCTTACTGCACGACTATCTGTATGCACGGCTACCGCAGTTGGTTGATGCTGAGCAAGGTGAGCATGAGGCGATTGCCGCCCCGCGTGGTAATGCCAAATCAACGATTGTCAGTCAGATTTTTATTATCTGGTGCATTGTTACAGGCCGCAAACGCTATCCGTTAATCATCATGGATGCGTTTGAACAAGCGGCCACCATGCTGGAAGCGATTAAAGCCGAGCTGGAGTTTAACCCCCGCTTAGCCATGGACTACCCAAAAGCCACAGGTAAAGGCCGCGTCTGGCAAGTTGGGACAATTGTCACGCCAAACGATGCCAAGATTCAGGTGTTTGGTTCCGGCAAACGCATGCGTGGTTTGCGCCATGGCCCATACCGTCCAGATTTAGTTATTGGTGATGATTTAGAAAACGATGAGAACGTGCGCAGCCCAGACCAGCGTGACAAATTGGAAAACTGGCTGAAGAAAACCGTACTCAGTCTTGGTGATGCCGATGACAGCATGGACGTGATCATCATTGGTACCATCTTGCATTATGACTCAGTGCTATCGCGCCTGCTGCGCAACCCACTGTGGAAGCGTCGGCGCTTTAAATCAGTGATGCAGTGGCCTGATCGTATGGACTTGTGGGAGCAATGGGAAGAACTGCTGCTCAATGAAGAAGATGAAGGCGTGGCCGCTGATACCTTTTACCAGGCACATAAAGAAGCGATGGAAGCTGGGGCGATTGTCAGTTGGCCAGATGGTCAGCCGCTATTAACGCTGATGCGCAAGCGTGCGCGTGATGGCCGTACCGCATTTGACTCTGAGCAGCAAAACGATCCCGTACAAGGTGACAACGCACCCTTTGCCGCTTGCGTCACATTCTGGGTGAACCGTTTATCACAATGGCTGTTTTATGGTGCCTGTGACCCGTCACTGGGTAAGAAAGCAGCTGGACGAGATCCAAGTGCAATCTTAATTGGCGGCTTTAACCGTGAGACGGGTGTACTGGATGTCGTTGAGGCTCTGATTCGCAAGCGCTTGCCCGATAAGATTATTAGCGACGTCATCACCTTACAGAAAGAATACCGCTGCTTGTTATGGGGCATTGAGGCGGTGCAGTTCCAAGAGTTTTTACGTACTGAGCTGATTAAGCGTGGCGCTCAGTTAGGCGTGCCTGTGCCCGCCCGTGCTATCACGCCACACACAGACAAGTTGTTGCGCATTGAAAGTCTACAACCACACTTTGTAAACGGCTTAATCCGCATTCACCCCAGCCAAACCGTACTTGAAGAGCAGCTTAAGCACTTCCCGATGGCTGCGCATGATGACGGGCCTGATGCTTTGCACATGCTGTGGATGCTGGCTGTTACTGGCTTCTCAACCATGGAGTTTCAGGCTGTACCACGTAAGCACCAAAGACAGCAGCAAAGCAGGCAATCGTTTGAGGACGACTTTATTGATAACGGTCGCTTTGGAGGTGAATGGTGATGCGAGAGCTGGTTATTACTCAATGCCCTGATCCCTTGATGTGGTACGCCGCGTTAATCAATCAAAGGGTGCCGCTGGTTAGAGAAGAGCATGACTGCTACCTGAGTCGAGAGCCAAGCGGTTATATAAATATCGTGCGTAAAACAGACGCGAAAATTGTTGGGAGGATTACGCATGTCACAGATCGTTGATATTTACGGTAGACCGTTAAAAGCAGCACACAGCACATTAAAAGAACCGCAGACAGCACGCTTGTCTGGCTTGCACAGTGAGTTTTCCGAACATCCCGTGCGCAATTTAACGCCTGCACGCCTGGCACGTATCCTACAAGATGCTGAGGAAGGTCTACTCAAAGCCCAAGCCGAACTCTTTATGGATATGGAAGAACGTGATGGCCATATCTTTGCAGAGATCAGCAAGCGTAAGCGTGCCGTGATTGGCTTGGACTGGTCTGTCGAACCTCCGCGCAATGCCACTGCTGCTGAAAAAGCCGATGCTGAGTTTCTTAATGAACTACTGCTGGACTTAGATAACTTTGAAGACATGCTACTGGATTTACTTGATGGCATTGGCCATGGCTTTAGTTGCATTGAACTGCAGTGGCAGCGTTATGGTAATGAGTGGCAACCTTCAGCGTTTCACCACCGCCCGCAAAGCTGGTTTATTACCCGTAAAGAGGACCAAAACAAACTATTGCTGCGCACCAATGCCGCTGAGGTTGAAGAACTGCGCCCACTAAACTGGATCGTACATACACCCAAGGCGCGTAGTGGTTACATTGCGCGCACGGGTTTATACCGTGTGCTGGCATGGCCGTATCTGTTTAAGCACTACAGCACCCGTGACTTAGCCGAACTGCTAGAGATTTACGGTATGCCCATTCGTCTGGGTAAATACCCTGCAGGCACCGCCAATGAAGAAAAAGCCACTTTGCTCAATGCCGTGACGCAGCTGGGGCACAGTGCTGCCGGTATTATTCCAGAGACGATGGCGATTGATTTCCAGACCGCTGCCCAGGGTAATGCTGATCCGTTTTTAGCCATGATGCGCCAATGTGATGACAGTATTTCTAAAGCTGTTTTAGGTGGCACGCTCACCAGTCAAACCAGCGAGAGTGGCGGCGGTGCTTTTGCCCTGGGTAAAGTACACAACGAAGTGCGCCATGACTTGTTGGAGTCCGATGCACGGCAACTGGCAGCCACTCTAAGCCGTGACTTACTTTGGCCTTTGTTGGCGTTAAACCGTGGTGGTGATCTTAATAGCCGGCGCATGCCCCGTTTTATGTTTGATTTAAAAGAAACGGCTGATCTGACTGCCATGGCTAATACATTGCCGGCCTTGGTTAACGTGGGCGTACAAATCCCGCAGCAATGGGTGCATGAGAAGCTGGGCATTCCACAGCCCGTTAATAATGAGCCTGTTTTAGTCACTCAAACACCAAGTTTTGCAGCTATGACAAAACAGCCGCAAAAGCACAAGATCGCCGCCCTGAGTGCAATGCTGAATGCTGCTTACCCTGATCAAGCGGCACTGGATGCTGTAATAGAGCAGATCCCTGCACAGCGTATGCAAACGCAAGTCGATGAGCTTTTGGCTCCGTTGCTTAGCGCTTTGGAAGACGGTGCTGATGAGCAAACAGTCTTAGGGTTGCTGGCTGATGCCTTTCCTGAGATGGATGAAAGCGCCTTAACCGATGCTTTGCATCGACTACTGTTTGCCGCTGATGCCTTTGGCCGTTTAAATGTCTAAGCCAACACAAGCCGACTTAGCGGCCATCATCAACCTAAAGCCAGTGGATGCCATCGCCTACTTAAAGCGCAAAGGCTTTGCCATTGGCTGGGATTGGCACAGTGTTGATACCGCAACCCATGCCAGGGCTTTTACGGTGGCGAAAGCGGCAAAGCTTGATGTGCTCAACGATATACGTACAGCGCTCGTAGAGAACTTAGAAAAAGGACAAACCCTGCGCGACTTCACCAATAACCTGCGCCCAACATTAGAAGCCAAAGGCTGGTGGGGTCGGCAAACTGTTATTAATCCAGCTGGTGAAGAGCAGCAAGTGCAGCTGGGCAGTCCACGCCGTTTGGCGACGATTTACCAAACCAATATGCAGTCTGCCTATATGGCAGGCCGTTATAAAGCAGCCTTAGAAGTCACTGGCACGCATCCGTACTGGATGTATATCGCGACAATGGATCACCGCACTCGCCCAAGCCATGCAGCGCTGCATGGCAAAGTGTTTCGTTGGGATGATCCAATCTGGCAGCACATTTTACCGCCCAATGGCTATAACTGCCGCTGCCGCTTTGTGGCAATCACTGAGGCAGAGCTTGAGCGCCGTGGTTTAACAGTGGAATCCAGCATCGGTAAAACCTACACCGAAACCGTAGAAACAGGCGTAGAGCTTGAAACAGGTGAAGTGAATACGGCTGATGTCACAGTGCTGGAGACTAAGGATCGCCTTGGTAAACCGGTATTGTTTCGTACTGACCCAGGCTTTAACAGTGGCCCTGCCAATAGCCACATGATGGATGATGTGCTGCTTAATAAAGCTCGGCGCACTTTGGGTGATCAGGCGGGTATTGAAGAAATGCAGCAAGTACTGCTCAACCCCGTTCGGCAAAATGCTTGGAGTGCTTATATTGATAACGCTAAGAAGCTTGGTGTTATTCAGGGTCAGAGTATGGCGTTTGGCGTGATGCAGGCGGCTGATATAGCTTACGCCCGATCACAAGGCGCGCCACTGCAGTCTGGCTTAATGTTTACGCGGGACAGCCTCATCGTCGGCCAGAAAGCCGCCCGACATGAAGCGGCTGGCAACGCATTAACCACGACTGAATGGAAAACCTTGCCGGAGCGAATACACAATGCCGAACAGGTTTTGTGGGATGTAAATAACCAAACCTTAATGTATGTGCTGCCAGACAGTGCCTATATGGCAACTAAGGTAGTCGTGCGCTTTGCTAAGAGTCGTTACGGCAAAGAGTTGGTAGATGATGCTGCAACAGTATTCAAGGTCCCGCAGGTTAGCATTCGTGATGGTTTAGCCAGCGGCTTATATAAAGAAGTGAGGTAACGGGGCGGGACTTGAACCCGATAGCACGGCGTTCCAATGGTTGCCGTGTCGCCTCCAGGGAGCGACTCTCCCGATACCTCAAGCCAACTATAACACAGGTAAAATCATGACCAATACCATTGAAATCAAACTGGATGATGCTGCGCTCAGAGCGCGGCTAAATGGGTTGATGAGCGTTCTGGCCAATACGCAGCCAATGATGGCGTCCATTGCCAGTGAGCTTGCTGCTCAGACTGAGATGGCCTTTACCGATGAAGGACCAGGTTGGCCACAACTTAAACCCAATACGGTTAAGCGTCGTGGCAGTGCGCATCCTATTTTGCAAGTCAGTAACGCTTTAGCGCGTTCCGTTACAGCGCAATCAGGCGCTGATTACGCGCAGGTGGGTTCTAATCTGAGTTATGCAGCCATTCACCAGTTCGGTGGCACCATCAAGCGTAAAGGCAAAGCAGGCAGCGTTCGGCTACGCACTGACACAAGAGGCAACCTGCTCAGACAAAGTGGGCACAGCAACTTAGCTCGATTTGCCAAGGGCACGCATAAGAGCTACATCGAACGTAATTATCAGGGCAAAGATTACTCAATTGAGATCCCCGCACGTCCGTTCCTACCCATCACCGCCGATGGCCAACTCAAAACCACTGCGTTGGATGCCGTGATGGGTGTTTTACAGCTGTTTTTAATAAAACCCTAAAGCAGTCTGTAAGCGCTTTTAAGGCGGTTGTGTGCGTCAGGTACGATCGTTGTATTGGTTTTGATTGAAAGCAGTTTTTAACGGGGGGTTAACGGGGTAGAATGTCTAGCAAGAGAAACGTTTTGCTGAGAGCTAACCATGAATCATGTTGTAACAATGAAATCGCCTAAAATCCCTACTGCAAATATTGATGGGCAACCAGGGAGCCAAGTACTTCAAGAGTTGCGCTCAAATGAGCTTTTTGTCGGCGTGGTAGGCCCTGCAGGAGCAGGCTCGGGAACTGCTGCAAATATTCTCAAGTCTTTTTTTGAGGATCAAGATTATCAAACAGAAATCATTAAGGTTAGCGCATTAATTCGCGCTTTAGCTCAGTCTAAAAGTTTCTTTGTTCCTCGGGAGGGTGCAAGAAAAAGCATCGAATCAGTAGTAATGATGCAAGATCGAGGCGATGAAATAAGAAAGGGGGAGAAATACACGCGACCCGAGGATCATACCGCGATTGCAAGACTTGTATTAGAAGAGATAAGTGTTCGTCGAGAGCAATCTCAAAGTCAAGATTTACAACCTTCAAAACAGAAAAAAAGAGCTTTTATTATTGACTCTTTAAGGCATCCAGCAGAAGTTACTTTACTCAGAGAAGTATATAAAGATTCGTTTAGTCTAATCGGTATTGTCTGCAACCCAGAGGAACGTAAATTAAGAATATTAGAAAATCTTTTTGAGCCGTCCAAAAGACATGATCAAGATGCTATCCAACAAGTTAAAAAATTTCTCAACAGAGATGAAAATGCTGGTCGCGGTCAAGACCATGGCCAACACGTAGCAGATACATTTCATGAGGCTGATTTTTTTGTAGATAATTCAGTACCTTCAAAAGATCCTAGAACTACAGGTATGAATGATCACCTACAACGCTTTGTAAGTTTATTAACACACTCTCGAATTATAAGACCGACAATTGCAGAGACAGCAATGCACCATGCACACTCATCACAAATGAGAAGTGCATGTTTATCCCGCCAAGTAGGTGCAGCGCTTGTTGATAAAAACCAAAATATAGTTTCTACAGGCACTAATGATGTACCTAAAGCTGGTGGCGGACTTTATGGTCAGGATTTTGTTACAGATATAATTTCAGATCATCAGTGTGCATATGCTAACTCACCCCATTGCAGCAGTAATCGTATGCAAAATGAAATCATAAGTGAGTTAATAGAAGATTTTCCTAGTTTAGAAACCGCTGACATATCAAAAGAATCTCTAATTGATTCACTAAGAGGCACTAGAATCGGTGGCTTGATTGAGTTTAGTCGAGCAGTTCACGCTGAGATGGATGCAATTCTGTCAGCAGCCGTATCTGGTGTATCGCCTAAAGGCTGTCGCATGTATGTAACGACTTATCCTTGCCATTATTGTGCTAGACATATTGTTGCAGCAGGTATTGATGAAGTTCAATTTATTGAACCTTATCCAAAAAGCAAAGCAACAGACCTGCATAGTGATTCTATTACAATAGAGGATAGCGCTAACTGGCTCCCCCCGTCTGAAGGTGGAGATAAGGTTCTATTTAAACCGTTTGTTGGAGTAGCACCCAGACTCTATCCTAGAGCATTTTTAAAAGATCGTGATTACAAAAATAAAACTACAGGCGAATATCAATTAGGTGATAAAAAACTAGGTAGTGTCAATTTTATTTATACAGAATCTTATCTAGAGCTAGAACGTAAGCTGAGCTTGGAAAGCTAAGCATGACTACCCGAAAACTGTATTTAGTACCAGATTTCTCAGCCTCAACAAAGCGCGTGAAGATTGCTCCCGTTATTCGTCAACTAGAGCTATTCTCTGGTAAAATATTAGTCGCATCAATATCGAATGCCACTAACAGCTCTTTCGTTAATCTTCTTCGACAAGAGAGCCCTAAACTAATTATTGATACTAGAGATTTCCCAAATTTTTTTTCTATTTTCAAATCAACACAAGTAGCATTAAAAAACTTTGAAGAAAGCAATATAGAATACTATCGAATATCTATTCATGCAGATAATATTATTGACCGCTGGGAGGAGTTAACCTTATTTAAAGAAATAATAAATAATCATTTTAAAATAACTTTAGACTCGATTCTGATTCTATCCAGTACTCCTAGTGCATCGTTGGAAATTGCAAATAAAGTGAGAGACTACGTTTCCAACTATGAATTTGAAATTACTGTAAAAGATGTTGACCTACCGCTGAACCCCCTCTAATACCCCGCCCCACACTCGCCGCCCATCATAGGCGGCATGAAGAAATTAAAAACCCTCATCGCCATTGCTGCTTGTTCCTTCCAATTACCTAAACTGGATGACGGCAGCGTATGGATTCAAGTAACGCCTGCTGGGCACTTTAGCCCTAGCGATGGCCGCATGCTCGATGTGCCGAACTGGTATATCGACGCAACTACCGCTCAAGCAGTGATTGAGCGCGCTAAGCACCGTCATACCCCGCCCGTACTTGACTACGAACACCAAACCCTCAAGAAAGAAGAAAACGGCCAACCTGCACCTGCCGCTGGGCGCTTTCTTGAGCTTGAGTGGCGTGATGATTCGGGTCTATGGGGCCGTGTCGAACTCACAGCCCGTGCTCGCCAAATGATTGAAGACGGTGAGTACCTCTACTTCTCCCCAGTATTTAGCTACGCCACTGATGGACGCGTTCTTGCGTTACTCATGGGTGCGCTAACTAACGACCCGGCCATTGACGGAATGGAGCCATTAGCACGTCGTGCGGCTGCCACCTTTGGTCATTTTTCACATGAAGAGGAATCAAACGTGGATGAACTCTTAAAAGCCATCATTGCCGCCTTGGCATTGAAGCAAGACACCACAGAAGAGCAAGCCATTGCTGCACTGACTGCCTTAAAGCCATCACTGGCTGCCAGTCAAGAAGCCATGAGCAAACTACGCCAAGCCTTTGGTTTGGATGAGCAGGCGACTACCGAGCAGATTGCTGCCTGTGCCAGCCAACTAAAACAACAGCAAGTCGATCCTGCCAAGTTTATTCCTGTTGCTGCTGTGCAAGAGCTGCAAGGTCAAGTAGCGGCATTAACCGCTCGTTTAAACGGTGGCGAAGTGGATGGCTTGGTGCAGGCTGCTTTGGCTGATGGCCGTTTACTGCCAGCGCTGGAGCCTTGGGCGCGTGATCTTGGTGGTAAAGACGCCGCAGCGTTAAAAACCTATCTAGATACAGCACCCGCCGTTGCCGCTTTAACGAGCATGCAAACACGTGGCGCACCCGATCCAAACAATCACAACTTAACCGCTGTTGAACTTGAAGCGGCCAAATTAACGGGCTTAAGCGCTGCTGAATACGCCAAAGCGAAAGGAGTTTAATCGTGGCTATTATTACCCCTGCATTGATTCAAGGTTTAAAAACCGGATTCCAAAAACACTTCCAGGACGGCTTGGCTATTGTGCCGAGCGAATACAGCAAGATTGCCACTGTGGTGCAATCCACTACGGCCAGTAACACCTATGGCTGGTTAGGTCAGTTCCCAGGCTTTCGCGAATGGGTTGGTGATCGTGTCATTAATGACATGGCCGCGCACGGTTACAGCATCACCAATAAGCTGTGGGAATCAACTGTTGGTGTTAAGCGCACTGACATTGAAGACGACAACATTGGTATTTATGCCCCCCTGTTTAATGAAGCTGGCCGTGCAGCTGCTGCGCTGCCTGATGAGCTGGTGTTTGACTTACTGGGCAAAGGTGCTACGTCACTGTGTTATGACGGACAGAACTTCTTTGATACTGATCACCCAGTGTATCCAAGCGTGGACGGCACCGGCGTACCCGAAACGGTAAGCAACATCTATCCAGGCACACCAACCGCTGGCTCAGCTTGGTATTTACTCGACACTAGCCGAGCACTAAAACCCCTGATCTTCCAAGAACGCGTGAAGCCTAACTTTACGGCGATGACGGATGAAAACGATGAAACGGTGTTCATGCGTGATGAGTTCCGTTATGGCATTCGAGCGCGTAGCAACGTCGGCTTTGGCTTCTGGCAAATGGCAGCGATGAGCACCGAACAGTTAACCGCTGAGAACTTTGAAAAAGTCTATGACGCCATGCGCAGTCAAAAAGCTGATGGTGGCCGTCCATTAAACGTGCGCCCAACGCTGTTAGTGGTGCCTACCAACTTGCGTGCTGCGGCTAAGAAAATTGTCGGTACCGCTCTGCTTGCAGGCGGCGGTGATAACCCTAACTACGGCCTGGTCGAAGTTGTCGACGTGGCTTGGTTGAACACCTAAGTTTCATCACAGCCAAGGATGGCACTCTATTAAGAGGAATAATCATGACTGATAAAAAGACTCAAAGCGCAGCTGTCAAGAAAGCAGCTAAAACAGCACCAGCTGTAAAGCAAGAAGCTGCAGTTACTGATGCTATTGAGCTACCGGTAGAGACAGTTGAGCTGCCCGTTAATGAACCTGCAGTAGCTCCAGTAACGGAGCCAAGCGTGGTTGAGACTGAAACGAATCAGGCGGCTGACTGGCAGGCAGTAACTGCCAACGCTCATGAGCAGGCACAGGCCGCGGCGGAGCGTATTACTGAAAACATTCTAGCCAACGCTGAAGCAGCTGAAGCCACCATCGAAGTCATTGCTGTTGAAGTGCGCTCCACTTTGGAACGCCGTTGCCGTGCCGGTTATGTGTTTGGCCTTGAGCCTGTGCGTATCGAAGGCGATGCGTTAGACACGCTGGACTACAGCGCACTAGAAGCTGATCCATATCTGCATGTTGAGTACATCACCGACACAGGTGACGCATGAATTACTGCACGTTAGATGACTTGGTTGAGCTGTACAGCGAGAAAACGCTAATTCAGTTAACGGATCGCGTTAATCGTCCGGCTCAAAACCTTGATGCAGCGTTAATTGAACGCGCCATTGAAGATGCTGAATCAGAAATTGATCTGCACTTAGAAGGTCGTTATCAGTTACCGCTGCCTAGCGTGCCGCGCGTACTCAAGCGCATTGCCGGTTCTCTGGCCTATGCCAACTTGCATACCAACCTTAGCGACACCCATCCAGCGTTACGCGCTGCTGAGCACAGCCGCCGAATGCTGAGTGGCATTGCTAAAGGCACGTTAAGTATTGGCCTCGATGTAACGGGCAATCCTGTACAGATTGCCGATACCGTGCAAATCAGCGCAGGCCGTAACGACTTCGGGGGCAACTGGTAATGGACGATTACTTATTTCTTGAAGACTTGCTGGTGGCACGCATTCGAGAGCAAGTAGCAGGTTTGGCGATTGTAGAAGGCATTGCTGATCTTGCCAGTATTGATCAAGCATCAATCGGTACACCAGCAGTATTCGTGGTGTACCTCGGTGATGTAATTGCCCAAGGTGCCGCGCACCAAGGCGGTTCACGAGCGATTCAAACCGTTACGCAAAACTGGGCAGTGGTTTTATGCGTGAGCTATGGCGACAGCACCGGTGATGGTTACGGTGCGCGCCGTATCGCTGGACCTTTGCTCGGTGAGCTGCTTAAAGCCTGCACTGGCTGGACGCCTGACGCGGGTGTGAAACCTCTATCACGTGCGGCACAGCAAGCTCCTGTCTCATATGACGATGGGGTCTTTTACTACCCGTTGGTGTTCCAGGCCAACTTTGTTTATCCGAGGATAAAAACATGGCAACCCTAAGCGTAAAGCTGGTTAAGCCCCACACCCATGCAGGTCAACACTACCCAGCGGGTGCCGAGCTAACCGTACATGAAACCGATGCAACATTTTTACTGCGCGCTGGTGTGATTGAAAAGAAACCTGCCGCCAAAAGCACTCAGCAGAGCGCCGTACAGGAGACTAAAAATGTCTAAACAAGAAACGTATTTTTATGGCCAAGGCAAAGTTAAACTCGCCATTATTAAACCTGATGGCTCCTTGCAGCCTTGGGTATGGGCAGGTGATGTATCGGCTCTAAAAGTGGGTATGAGCGAAGAAACTATCTCGCACCGTGAAAGCTACTCAGGCAAAAAAGCCAAGGTGCGTGAGTTTGGTTATTCCGCTGAAGCCTCGGTCGAAGCGGTGCTGCACAGTATCGATACCGACAACCTTGCGTTGTTTACCGACGGTACTCAGACGCAAACCCCAGAAGGTACCGTCACTGCAGAAGCGTTGCCTGAAATCACCGTAGGTGATGAAGTCGTATTGCTTCATCCAGGTGTATCAGAAGTGGTCATCACCGACAGCACCAGCGTACCGGTTGTGGTGGAGGTGGAGCACTACACGGTTGATCCAGCCTACGGCACCATTGTTTTTAATAGCTTGCCGGCAGCCGTTCAGCAGCCGCTTAACGTGGCATACAAGCATGTCGCTTCTAAACAGGTGGCATTTCTTAATACCACCAAGCGCCCAAGCGTGGCATTGCGCTACGAAGGTATCAACCTTGCAGAAAACGGCGCGCCGGTCATTGCCGAGTTTTATAAGTGCGCCCCTTCTTTACTGAGCGATCTGGCACTGATTACCGATGGTAATGATGTGGCCGGTATGCCGGTGACCTTCGGTGTGCTGTTGGATAGCTCCAAGCCAGCACTGGGTGCATTAGGTCAGTTTGGTCGCTTGATTCAGGTGGGCTAAGACATGAGCGATAAAGACGATGATTTAGCTGTGCTTTTCCCTGATGTGCAACTGCGCATTGGGGGGCAAGAGATCACGATGCGTGAGCTGCGCTTTGCTCAGCAAATACAGTTTAACGCTGAGCTGGCCGCTTTAGCGGATGAATTGTCACAAGCCGCAAACGTGTATGAAGCGAGTCCAGGAGCCATTAATACATTATTGGATGTGCTGATTAATCACTGGCCAAACCTAAAGCAATTAGTTGCAGCCAGCATTGAGCAGGACGTGACATGGATTGAAGCCTTAAGCGGTGATGAAGGCGAAGCATTGCTGATGACGTGGTGGACAGTGAATCGTGGTTTTTTCGTGCGCCGCCTGATGCGTCCCAATCTAGTCAAGGCGGCGCTGGCTGGGGACGCATCTTTGCTGCGCTCATCCAGTACGGACACGCAAGAAGCGAACTTAGAGACTACACCGCAAGACAGCTGATGCTGTACTACCAAGAAACAATCCTCGCAGAGAACCGCCAGCAAGCCCGTGACTTGCTGGCGACTAACCTAGGCTTTGCCGGTGGCAAACAAGCCCAGCAAGCTTTAAAGAGCTTAAGTGATTAATTATGGCGAGTGACTCTCAGATCAAGTTGGCGCTGCGCATAGAAGCTGATATGCGACAAGCAATTTCAGCATTTGGTGAAGTTACGGCAGGCTTAAATGATCTTGATACAAAAAGCCAAGCATTAACCACCAGTAATCAGAAGCTAACGAACAGTATATCCAGTGCAGGTGAGACTACTGAGCAGCAAGCTGAACGAATTCGAGCAATGGTGCAAGCTAGCCTTGCACAAGTATCGGCACTCGGCAGTGTTCGCGCAGAAACAGCACATCTTAGTCAAACTCAAGAGACAGCTACGAGTAATTGGCAAGCATCGGCAGCAGCTCAAACCGCTGCAATGCAAGCCCACTGGGACACTGTTCGCGCTGCAGAACAACAAGCTATTGCAGAGCAGGAAGCTGCTGAATCAGTAGCAGAAGCAAATACTGAACAAGAGAAACAAGCCAAGTCCTTAAATAAGCTTTTAGGTCAGTTAAATTCAACTGAAAAAGCGCTTGCCCAACTGGACCAGCAAGAGCGCGAGTTGGCTGAGCACTTCCGGTCAGGCCGCATCGATGCAGAGTCCTATGCCAAAGCGTTAAATGAAATCAAAAGTCGACGCAATGCCCTCCAAGGGCAAGCAGGCCAGGTAAAGGAAATAAATAAAGAGCTGGGCGGCATGCCGTCTATGCTTAAAAAATTAGCAATCGCTGTTACAGCTGCGTTTTCAGTGCGTGAGATAGCAAAGGCCAGCGAAGCATATACTGCGATTCGCAACCGTTTAGCATTAGTCACCGAAGACAGTGAGGAGTTGGCTCAGGCGCAAGATGCGGTGTTCCAAATCGCACAGAATGCACGTCAACCGCTCGAAGCTACGGCAGAGCTCTATCAGCGTATTGCGACAAACTCCGATGAACTAAAAATATCCGCATCTGGTGTTGCCGGCGTTGTGGAGACCATCAGTAAAACTTTAGCAATCAGCGGTGCATCTAGTCAGGCATCAAGCGCCGCGATGATTCAGCTCGGTCAGGCATTCGCCTCGGGCACATTACGTGGTCAAGAACTTAACTCTGTTTTAGAGCAAGCACCGGCCTTGGCTAAGGCATTAGCTGCAGGCTTAGGCGTCACTATTGGAGAGCTTCGAAAACTCGGTGCGGAAGGTAAGTTAACAACCGAAAACGTTATTCAGGCACTGCAAAGCCAAGGGGCGGCAGTCGATCAGCAGTTCAGCAAAATTGAAGTCACTGGCAGCCAGGCCATGGCAGTTCTTGGTAATAGTTTAGTAAAGGTGGTAGGTGAACTAAACGAGGCGACAGGTGCGGGTACAGCCTTTGGCGACCTTATTATGCAGCTGTCGCAGTGGCTAGATTCTGGAGTATTAACGGATGGCGTGATTGCGTCGTTTGCTGTGTGGTCTGGTGTCTTTGATGCCATGAGTCAAGACTTAGCATCATTGCAACTTGATCTTGATTCATTGGCTGACGGCGGTGAAAGCACTGCACAGTTCCTTGCAAGGGCTTTTTTAG
>Ga0265295_1002896_pt1 | contig 26015 bp, 26 predicted proteins | sample Munlansysbiofilm_FD_192503 | JGI IMG/M metagenome (GOLD analysis project Ga0265295, IMG submission 192503) | Leachate microbial communities from a municipal landfill in Southern Ontario, Canada - Methane capture system biofilm | ecosystem: Engineered > Solid waste > Landfill > Unclassified ... | reverse complement strand
AACCATCGTTGCCTGGATGTGCTCTCAACGGGTTCGGTATGGGGTCCCGGCCGAATGCCAGCGGAGCAACGTCGGCGAGTGGTCGGGGGATCCTGTGCAGAGCTGCCCTGGCACGGATCAGCGTTTCTTCGTCCAGGAACCGGGCAGGGTCCTCCGGACTGTGTAGTCTTCTGTGGTGCAGCGTGATTGCCTGTAACCCCGCCGTCTCGGGCGGAATCGGTTTGTAGCTCCATCATAGCCCCGGCGAAGCGGTCCGTCAATGGGGAAAAATAAATTTTTAGTAGGTATATCAGTAGTATAGGATGTTAATGTGCCGGCCGGATGATGGATGGCAGGCAGTGGGAGCGGTGCAAAAACTGCCCAAATTGGAGGTGCAGGACAATGATGTGCAACCACGTCCAAGAGAACAGGAAAGCCTGCCGACGGGCAGCCTCGGCCAGGACCATCGATGTCCGATCACCGTTGGCGAGGAAAATGGTGAGGATGGTGGTCCAGTTCGACCTGGCCTACGACCAGTTGAAAGCACAATGGCATGAACCCGGCGGCATTGACGAACAGGAGGGCTTGGAACTAATGGAGAATGCCCGCCAAGCGGTGCAGGAATTCTCGAGGTTTCTTGAAGGGTTCAAGGAACGGGCGAGGCGGGGAGGTCCACCTGCATCTGAAACATCGATGGGATAGGGCTCACGACCTATAAATGGTGGGCAAAGGTTTCAATAGTGACGGAATTTCGAGAAGAATTTTCCGCCTAAGCAGAACGATTCTGGTATTATTAAATTGCTGGCAAAGCGGCCCATGACATTAGCGGGTTGAATAAGCCTAGCGAGTGCAGAAACCGGGTACAAAACCGGGTATTTTAATAAACCAAACTTGACGTATAATTAATATTTAATTGAAATTATGTTATAAAAATAAATCCTTGTGGTTTCCGTTCCGACCAACGAAAACAAGGGCTAATATCTCGAAATAAAAGAGATATTAGCCCTTTTTTATTCGCCGGTCCAACCCGGGCGAGCGGCGGGTTGCGCTTCCTCTCGCCGCTTTTCGCCCCCCTTGCCGGGAGAAAGTGGAACAAAAATCGAGCGGCGGAGCGGCCGGAATCCGGGCGGGCAGCCGTGGAGCTGGCCGGGAACCCTGCGCGGTCAGACCACCAGTTCGACCAAGGGGACTTCCCACCGCGCCCCATGGCATCGTGACCGGTACTCCTGCTCGCTCACATCATCCCGGTACCGCCGGACCATGGCGATCACGCGGATTTCCCTGATCGTTGCCAGGCGACTTCCCCAGTGCGCCTGGGCTTTTTTGGACAACCGGGCGATGGCACGACCCTGGTCGTCGATCAGTTCCAACTGGCTGTTCTGGGGTGCGATCCGCACCGTGTGCCCGCTCCACAGCGATTAGAGGTGGCTCCACCTGCTTGGACAGCATGCTGTGCATGTTAAGTGGAGCCTCTCCCCCGGTCAGGCTGCCGCTTGCACTGGCGGCAGCATGGCAAGGTATTCCTCGTCCGGCGTCTGTCTGTTCAGCGCTCCGGTCCAAGTTTGATGAACCTCAGGCGCAGCGCATTCATAATGACGCTGACCGAGGACAGCGACATGGCCGCCGCGGCAAAAATCGGGCTCAGGAGTATTCCGAAAAACGGGTACAAAAGACCTGCCGCGACAGGAACACCGACCGAGTTGTAGACAAAGGCGAAAAACAGATTCTGCCGGATATTGCGCATCGTTGCCAGGGAAAGCTTGCGCGCTTCCACAAGACCCATCAGGTCCCCTCGCAACAGCGTGATACCGGCACTTTCGATGGCGACATCGGTCCCGGTACCCATGGCCACGCCCACATCCGCCGTGGCCAGAGCCGGAGCATCGTTGACCCCGTCACCGGCCATGACCACCACGCGACCCTCATCCTTCAGGCGCTGAACAACCTTCCCTTTGTCCTCCGGCAAGACTTCCGCTTCAACTTCATCAACAGGCAGTTTGCGGGCAACCGCCTCCGCCGAAGTGCGGTTGTCGCCGGTGAGCATGACCACCCGGAGGCCCTCTTTCCGCAGGGCAGAAAGGGCCGCTTCCGTGGTTGCCTTGACCGGATCGGCTATGGCAAGCAGGCCACAGACCTTGCCGTCGACAGCGGCAAAGATCACCGTGGCCCCGTCCCTGCGCAGTTCGTCGGCCGCATCCGCAAAGTCTGCCGTCTCGACCCCTTCTGCTTCCATCAACAGGCGATTGCCGAGCAACACCCGCTGACCTTCAATGCTTCCGGTCACCCCCTTGCCGTTCGGGGAATCAAAATCTTCGACATCCGGTAAGGTCAGCTCCATGGCATCGGCCTTTTCGAGAATGGCGTGGGCCAGCGGGTGCTCACTGCCCTTCTCCAGGCCGCCGGCAAGCCGCATCAGCTCTTCCTCGCTGAACCCCTCGGCCGGAACAAGCTTGGTGACCCGGGGCTTGCCCTCGGTCAGGGTACCGGTTTTGTCCACCACCACGGTATCCACCTTTTCCATGCGCTCCAGGGCTTCCGCATCGCGGATGAGAACACCGCTCTGGGCGCCTCGCCCGACACCGACCATGATGGACATGGGGGTTGCCAGCCCCAACGCACACGGGCAGGCAATGATCAGCACGCTCACCGCGGCGATCAGGCCGAAGGTCATGGCCGGTGTCGGGCCGAACAACGACCAGGCGAAAAAGGCGATGAGGGCGATCACGATCACGGCCGGCACAAAGTACCCTGCCACCTTGTCGGCCAGGCCCTGGATCGGTGCGCGGCTGCGCTGGGCGCTGGCCACCATCTGCACGATCTGGGACAGCATGGTGTCCTTGCCAACCTTGTCGGCCCGCATGAGAAAGCTGCCCTGCTGGTTGATGCTGCCGCCGATCACATGGTCGCCGGATTTCTTGCCGACCGCCAGGGGCTCGCCGGTCACCATGGATTCATCCACATGGGAGCTGCCTTCAAGCACCTCGCCGTCCAGCGGCACCTTGTCTCCCGGGCGAACCCGCAGGCGATCGCCAACCTTGACCTGGTCCAGCGGGACATCGGCCTCGCCGCCGTGGTCATCCAGTTTCCTGGCCGTCGCCGGGGCGAGGTCCAAGAGAGCCCTGATGGCGCCGGAGGTTTTCTCGCGCGCCCGCAACTCCAGCACCTGCCCAAGCAGCACCAGGACCACGATGACCGCTGCAGACTCGAAATACACGGCAACCGAACCACCGTCCTGCCGGAAGGCATCCGGGAAAACCTGTGGCGCCAGGGTCGCCACCAGGCTGTAGATCAGGGCGACACCGGTGCCGAGGGCAATCAGCGTGAACATGTTCAGATGCCGACTGACCACGGATTTCCAGGCCCGGACAAAGAAGGGCCAACCGCACCAGAGCACGACCGGCGTCGCCAGCACCAGTTGAATCCAGTTGGACAGTTGCGGGGCCACAATGTGCCCGAGCCCGGTGAGATGGCTGCCCATTTCAAGCACCAGGACCGGCAGGGCCAGGACCAGTCCGATCCGTAATCGGCGCGTCATGTCCTCGAGTTCCGCGGAGGGGCCGTCATCCAGGCTCACCTGCTCCGGTTCCAGGGCCATGCCGCAGATGGGGCAATCCCCGGGACCCTGTTGGCGAATTTCCGGATGCATGGGGCAGGTGTACGTGGCATCCGGCGCCACCGGTTTTTCCTGCTTCTGCTCGTCACCGAGGTACTGCTCCGGGTTTGCATCGAAGCGGGACTTGCAGCCTGACGAGCAGAAGTACCAGGTTGTGCCAGCGTGCTGACTTCTCTGTTCCGCGGTGTGCGGGTCCACCGACATGCCGCAGACCGGGTCTTTGACGGTGTGCTCGCCGGAATTTTCGTGGTCGTGGTGGTTGTGGTGACGGTCGTGTTGGTGCTCAGCCATTGTGACCTCCCGTCTTGTCTGCCGGCCAGTCGGCAAAAGCAATGAAATAGAGGAGAACGAGGTTGGCAAAGGGAACCACGGCCAGCAGACCCAACCATCCGGGGTAACCTGTCCGCCGGCAAATACGCCAGGCGGGGATCACCACCGCGATGGCAATCACCAGCATCCACAGCCAATGTCCGGCCCACATGGTGTTTCCATACAGCATCATGTTGTTTCGTATCATTGTCCTGCCCTCCATGTCTCGAATGCTCGTTCCTGGTGACGATGGGCATGAGAATTCTTGTGCCCGGTTTTTGTGGCGTCTGCGGTCCAACTCAGGAACAACGGTTCGGCAATCCTGACTCCCACGAGCCCGAAAATCGGCACGCCTCCGATTTTCAGGCCTCCTGTGCAGGATACCACACCTTGGTTCATTCGGCTGCCGAGCGGATTGATCAGAAATGTTGCCTGAACCAGGAGTGCCCGGAGAATCGGCATTACAACTCTGCAGCCTTGGGAAAGAGGATGTTGTTCTCGAGGTGTACGTGCTTGTGCAGGTCGTCCTCGAATTCTTTGAGTTTTTGATAGGTGACCATGAAAGTGTTGCAGGCATCGCTCGGGATGGCGTAGTCCTTGGCCAAATGGCGGATGGCGTGGACAGCCTCGCCGACCTCTTCGTGTTCCCGGTGTAGCCGCTCCAGGGAAGTGCGAATGGTTGCCCGGTCCCCGGCCGCCGGCTCGAGGCCGGAGGTGGTGGCCGCCTCCGCCCGCTTGAGTGCGGGAAAGAAGACCTCCTCCTCTTCCTTGAGATGGGCGGTCAGGTCAGCGGCGATCCTGGCGAAGAGATCGGCTATCTCCAGCACCTCGGGATGGTTGGCGCCATGCACCCCGGCTATCTTGCGGGCATAGGCTGCGATCTGGTCGTCATTCTCCCGCAGATACACGTGGTGGGTGTTGACGATGTAGTCGGCGAGGAACGAGAGCGACCAGGCACCGTAGTTTTCACTGCGGTTACCGGGCTCATGCTGCACCGCTTCCAGTTCCCGCATGATGAGCGCCAGATCGAGCCCGTTCCGGGCGCAGGCCGTTGCCAGCGGGATCGTGCCGCCGCAGCAGAAATCGATGCCCCTGGCTTCGAACACCTTGGCGGTCCGGTAATCGGCGGCGACAATGGCGCCGATGGTGGCTGTTTCAATGGGTGTGGGGAGCATGTTGACCTCCTGGTGCAGGTGGTGTTCGATCGCTTGGCGATGACGAATCAGTGGATCGCTGGGGGTGATCCGCAGGTGCCGTGCGCGTGGTGAACTGAGCGCTCAGACAGACGCCTTATCCTTGTCTACCACGTTGAAGGATGCGAGTCAAGGTGACCCGTGGAGGTGCCATGTTCGGTCAAATTACCGGAATAAAACACATTATTCGATTCTACCAGGGCCTCTGGAGAGGCGGGTTCCCAGCCGCTTGTTCGTGGCTCCTTGTCATTGGGCGTGGATGTGGGGTAAGAGGGATCGCTGTCCAGCGGGATGCTGGAAGCGAGGAGGGCGAGCGAAGCCGCCTTCGAGGCATCTTCTTGATATGTTGAAAAAACACAAAGAACGGAACGGAGCACGGACATGGAACTGAAAGAAAACCAGGCGGCCCTGATCCTCGAGGCCTCGGCCGATGGGGAAATCACCGTGGATGTGCAGGCGCTGGACCTGCAGGGCTTTGCCAGCGCCCTGTGTCATGCGCTTGCAGTGAAGCTCATGAACGACGAGCAGCTGCAGGGTGCACTGATGGACATGGTGGAGGCGGAAGAACAACCCGGGGAACAGGCGGACTGACTGCCCCGTTGCCTCGATGACCCTGCCCGGAGGTCAGATTCACTGGCCGCGATCGCGTGGAATCTTCTGCTACCAACGCACCCAGCGCTTGCGTTCAGCACGATCCGACACCTGCACCGGGTAAGTACCGGGCAAGTACCGGGTAAGTCACAGGAGAAGGAGAGGAATGGGTGCTCACCGGAGGCGCCATAAGGGTCGGGCATGCCCTTGCACCCTTACCGCCCCCCGCTTCGCTAACCTGTTGAGCGGTACTCCTGATAGGTAGCGGCAGCGCGGTACGCGGCCGGGACCTCTGCTGACCGGTGCAGTTGCTGGCCTTTATTTTCTCGCAGCAGCAGATGTGGATCGAGTCCGGCGGGTCACGGGCAGCCGGTCAGGATCAGGGCCGGGAGTCTTTGATAGCCCGGGGCTCTCTTCTTTCCTGTCCGGTCGATCGCGATCATCATCGCCACACAGTCCACGCACCGGGTGAACAATTGCCCCGGGGTTCGTATCCTGGCAGGCACATCGTTCCTTTTGAGCGTCCTTTTTTGCTTTTCGGCAGTGGATATAATGGGTTACGGTGGTTTTCCGATGGTGGTTATCCTTGTTCTGGTCGTTGTCGGGGCAAGCTCTTTGCCATCCGCAACAGCATTCCAGCGCAGGTTGTGCGGATTCTTCGGGTCGGGGTGCTCAAGCCCGATAATTCGTTCGATGGGCCTTGGGATCACGCTCCACCAGGTTGGCGTTCTGCACACCTCGCTAACCTTGACCATCCGCCAGTCGGGCGGCAGTCCTGTCGCTGTCATCAGTCAGCTTTCCCGTTGAAGCGGTCCTGAAACCGGCGCACCTGGTCGATGATCTCCGCGAAATCCGGGACCGCACCGAAAAACATCTCGTCTTTCATCCTGTCGTAGTCTGCCTGCCATTCCCGCTGTTGTTCGGCCCCGGGCACGAGGCGCAGCCGTCCCCGTTGGTAGGTGGTGTAATCCACCCAGGTATAATGGAAATACGTCTCGCGCTGCGCCGCGATGGCCGCGAACAGCTCGCGGTCGGCGGCAGCCGCATCGGCCACTCAGGCCAGGATCATGCGATACAGGTCGTAGTAGTGCCGGGCCAGGGACGTTGCGCGTTTCTTGCCGACCGGGCGAAAACTCTCTTCGTGCAGCAGCATGGCCTTTTCCCAGAAGGTCCGCACCGGCAGGAGGGCGCGCACAACCACGCCGGCGTCCGGCAGCACCTTCGTGAACACCTCGGCCACATACGGTTTGATGACCACCTCAGCCGCCGGTTCGACATCGGCACGGCCACCCATTTCGATCCGCACCGAGCGGTGCAGGTACTCGGCCCTGGTGGGGAAAACGCTGGGTTAGGCGAAGAGCAGGGTCTGGTTGTCGTCGGGATCGGGCTGCAGCGACCAACTCGCCTCAGCGGGCAGATCAGCCAGGATGGCGGCGTGCAGTTGAGGGAACAGCGTCTCGGCGACGTATCGCTCGCAGGCGGCCTTGAGGTTGTCCAGCCGCTTTTTGCGCTGGGTCTTGCTGGGCGCGGCATGGGGCGCGTTGTCACCACCGAAGCCCAGCGCATCGCGATGGATGGTGATATCGATGTCTTCCGAGAAACGCTCGATCAGCTTCCAGGCCTTGGACAGCGAGGTGCCGCCCTTGAAGGTGAGATGCTGACCAGGCGGCAGAGCGAACAGTTTGGCCAGTGTCCAGCAGACCCAGAAATCCTTCTCAACGGCAATCTCGGCCAGGTTCAGCCGGGCGGCGGTTTGCGTAAAGATCAGCTTGCGGCGCTCGTCCGTGATGCTCAGCAGGTGGTTCATGCGCTCTGTTCATCCTCCGGGGCCACATTTCGGATGATATCGGCAATCCAGGCCGGGGCATGGCGGATATCTGCCAGCAAGCGTTTGCGGTCCGCTGCGCTCAACCGTTTTTTCACTGCTTCGATAGTGGCGGCATCGACATGCCTGCTGCCGAGGTGGCGCAGGGCCTGAATGACCAGACCGCTGATCCTGCCGGCGGTGGCCATGTTGCGCGGGGTGGTCTGCTTGAGGGTGATCTGCCGCTTGCCGATCTGCACCGTGCGCGGCCGGCCGTCGGTGAGGTAGACGATTTTTGTCGGCACCTGGGTGGAGAGTCCCAAGAGGTTGGCCGCATAGGCCCCGGAAGGCTGCAGACGGGTGGCGTCGCGACCGGCCAGCGCCTGGGCGATGTCGTCGGTGGACGGCTCGAGCAGCCCCAACTCGGGATCGATTTTCGGGTAATCGTAGACGCCTCGGGCAAGCTGGCGAATCAGCCCGGACTGCTTGTGGCGCTTGAGGGCAGAGGCAACGGCGTCACGACTGCCGAGATCCTTGAAGTGGTTCGGGGTGAAGACCCACCCCCTGCCATGGCCGTAGATACGACTAACCACCTTGTTATCAATATTTTTTTTTGATGTTTCCATTATTTTTCTGACACAAAAAGATACTCTTTTTTGTGTCAAAAATAGCGCCGTGGCGACTGGTTGTCCACTTCTTTTACCCTGTGCAGCAGCTCAGCATCGAATCCTGTGCAGCGATCGCACGTTCCTGCCGGTGGGCGCTGGCCTGTTCGTGACTGACGGTTTCGTCCGAACCTTTGCCGTTGTTCGCCCGGACGTTGTTACCGACCGCCCATATGGAGCGATTTCGGGATCGCGGTAATGGAGCCACCCGGTGACCGGACTAATGGAGCCTGGTCAGGATCGGCGTAATGACGCCGGTCCGTGATCGGGTCAATGGACCCACTGCTCTGATTTTCTTTCTTGGACTTTTCGACAACCGGGATACCCTGCCATTTTTTTGACGGAGGGCCCCATGGCCAATCGGAGGTTCGAGCCCGTGAACGCCACCTTGCAGAACAATCGGTCCGGGGTGGGCACATCCCGGGTCGTGTTTTCGGGCTGTGGCCGGTGCGACGGATCGCGCAGCCGGCGACCGCCTCTATCCAAAGGCCGAACCTGTGGCGGGTGACAGGGTGTGCGGGATGAGTGCGACGGAACTGCCCGTGGGATGCCCCCTGTGGATCCGCGACGCTCCTGAAGCCTATCCTGACGAAATCCCGTGGCTCCCTGTCCCTGGCAACGGATGCGGGGCTCGATGGGTGGCTGTCCGGCGCGGTGCAGCCGGCGAGGCTCCCTTGCCCCTTGCGCGCACCGCCTTTCCCGGCTATGGTGCGGCCTTTTTTCCGCGGCAGCCCCTGCCGTTCTTCTCTGCCCTCCGTCTCCCTGTTTCCGCGAATTTCCATGATCCATCTGACCGACATCACCAAGCAGCACGGCGCCCGGGTGCTGTTCCGCAACGCCTCCATGCAGATTCTCCCTGCCACCCGCACCGGCCTGGTCGGTCCCAACGGCACCGGCAAGACGACCATTTTCCGCCTGATCACCGGCCAGGAGGAGCCGGACAAGGGCGAGATCTCCTGCGCCAAACGCACGGTCATCGGCTATTTTTCCCAGGAGGTGGGCGAGATGTTCGGCCGATCGGCCCTGGCCGAGGTCATGGCCGCCGCCGGCGAGGTCACCGCCCTGGGCGAGCAGATCCGCGAGATGGAGGCTGCCATGGCCACGCCCATGGCGGACGACGAACTCGCGGCCTTGCTCGAACGCTACGGCAACGCCACCGAGGAGTTCGAGCACCGGGGCGGCTACGACCTGGAGAACCGGGCCCAGGCGGTGCTGACCGGGTTGGGCATCGGCAGCGACCGCTGGGACTTCCCGGTGGAGTCGTTCAGCGGCGGCTGGAAGATGCGCATCGCCCTGGCCGGCATCCTCACCGTCAACCCGGACGTGCTGCTGCTGGACGAGCCGACCAACCACCTGGATGTGGAATCCATCGTCTGGCTGGAGGAGTGGCTGGTGAGCGAGTTCAAGGGTGCGCTGCTCATGACCTGCCATGACCGCGAATTCATGAACCGGGTGGTCGGGCGGATTGTCGAGGTGGCCAACCAGAACGTGACCACCTACAGCGGCAACTATGATTTTTACCTGCGCGAGCGGGAAATCCGGCGGGAACAGCTGCTGGCCAGCTACCGGCGCCAGCAGGAGATGCTGGCCAAGGAGGAGGACTTCATCGCCCGCTTCGGGGCGCGGGTTTCCCACGCCGCCCAGGTGCAGTCGCGCATCAAGAAGCTGGAAAAGATCGAGCGGATCGAGCTGCCGCCGGAGCAGCGGGTGATGCGGTTCGAGTTTGCCGAGCCGCCCCGCAGCGGTGACGACGTTTGCCGGCTCGATGGCCTTGGCAAAATCTGGCTGCAACCCGACCACACCACCCGCCAGGTGTTCAATGGCCTTACGGGCATGATCCGGCGGCAGGAAAAAATCGCCCTCACCGGCCGCAACGGCGCCGGCAAATCCACCCTGCTCAAGGTGCTGGCCGGCCAGACCGAGCCGACCGCCGGCACGGTGACCATCGGCGCCAACGTCCAGGTCGGCTATTTCAGCCAGCATTCCATGGACCTGCTCGACGGCGAGATGACGGTGGCCGCAACCGTGCAGGCGGCCATGCCCCAGGCCAACGTCGGCGTGGTCCGCAACCTCTGCGCCGCCTTCCTCTTCCAGGGCGACGATGTCGACAAGAAGGTGAAAATCCTTTCCGGCGGCGAAAAAAGCCGGGTGGTGCTGGCCATGCTCCTGGCCCGGCCGCTCAATTTCCTCATCCTGGACGAGCCCACCAACCACCTGGACATCCAGTCGCGCGAGGTGCTGCTCGACGCCCTGCAGCAGTTCACCGGCACCCTGATCATGGTCAGCCACGACCGCTATTTCCTGCGCAGCCTGGTGAACCGGGTGTTCGAGATCGACCACGGCCAAATGCGCATCTACGAGGGCGACTACGACTATTATCTGGAACAGGTTGCCCCGGTGGACGTTCCGAGCTAGGAACAAGGGACGGCGGGGCAGGGGAACACGGACCTGTGCCCGCGGGTACCGGGAACCGGGCGGCCTTGGCTGCCCTTCACCTGAAAGGCAGTATCACCACACGGGGCACCATGAAAAAAGGCAGACCACCGGTCGCGGCGGCACAGAACAAGGCGAAAAAGGACACCTTCACGGTGGAGCGGGAGGACACCCTGCTCGCCTTCCTGCTGGCCCGGCTGCCGGCCAGGGGGCGCACCACCCTCAAGGCGGTGCTGCGCGACCGGCAGGTGTTCGTCGACGACCGGCCGGTCGGCCAGTTCGACCATGCGCTCGTCCCGGGTTCGCTGGTCACGGTCCAGTGGGACCGGGAAGCCACCCGCAAACCGCCGACCCGGTCACGGCTGAACATTGTCTTTGAAGATGCGGACCTGATCGTCATCGACAAGCCCTCGGGCCTGCTGACCGTCGCCACGGACCTGGAAAAGCGCAGAACCGCGTATTCGCAGCTCAGTGACCACGTCAAGCTGGAGGACCCGGACAACAAGATCTTCGTCGTCCACCGGCTCGACCGGGAGACCTCCGGCCTGCTCCTGTTCGCTAAAAACGGCAGGGTCAAGCAGCAGATCCAGGAAACCTGGGAGACCACGGTCAGCCAGCGGACCTACGTCGGGGTGGTGGAAGGGGTGGTGGAACCGGCGGAGGGCACGATCGTCTCGTACCTGGCCGAGACCACGGCGTTCCGGGTGTACTCCACCCCCCATGCTCAAGGGGGAAAAAAGGCCATCACCAACTACCGCAAGATAGGCGGGAACGACCGGTTCAGCCTGCTGCTGATCAATCTCGAGACCGGCCGGAAACACCAGATCCGGGTGCACATGCAGGATCTCGGGCATCCGATCGTGGGGGACAAGAAATACGGCTCGACCTGCAACCCTATCCGCCGCATCGCCCTGCACGCCCAGGTCCTCGCCTTCACCCATCCGCGCACCGGCCTGCCCTGCCGGTTCGAGACCCGCATCCCGGAAAAATTCCTGCAGATCACCGCGACCGGGGCAGGGGGGTGAGGTGGGCGCCGGGCCGGCCCGGCCATCGCCGGATCCGGCGGCGCGCCGTTCGTGCAGGGAAACATTTCGACGAAAATTTCAGCTGTTGACACCCTCCTGGCCGGTCTGTATACACTGTGACTGTAGCGGGCGGCGGGCGAGGACCAGGCGCGTTCGCCGCCCAGGGCGACCATCATCCTGACAAGGAGGGGAGCATGAACAGCAAGGATCTGAAGAAACTGCTCGCCGGACTCGGCGTTGCCGGCCTGATCAGCGCCGGCGGCGTCAGCGTGCCCGGCGCGCACGCCGCGGGCAGCGGCTGAGGCGCTGCCAAACCTGGCGCCGGGAGCGCCAGCGAGGTGCAGAAGCCTGCCGCGGGCAGCGGCTGAGGCGGCAACACGGGCGGTGCCGTGAGCACCGAGGAATGCAAGGAAAAGGATCCAGCCACCGGCAAATGCAAGGATGAACCCAAGCCCGATCCTGAGCCGGCCAAGAAACCGGCCAAGAGCGGCTGAGGCGGTTGACCCGCAGTCGGGCCGTGCGCCCGACCCCATCGCGCAGGGAGGCCGGCTCCGGTTTCCCTGCGTTTCTTTTTTTCCCGGGCGGCAGCACAAGTGAACGAATCCCTGGCCACCATCTTTCCCGTCAGCTTCGGCCTGGCCGAATCCCCTCCTGTTGTCCTGTCACCGGACGATTTTCCTTCCTGGCTCGCCCGACATCCAGCCTGCTGTCGGAATTTCCCCTTTCTGCCTGAACTCGCCTCGCTGGAGTTGGCCTGCCACCGGCTGGCCGTGGAGCCGGTCGACGTCCCGGCCGCGGTCCGCGAGTACACCGTCAACCCGAGTGTGCGCCTGCTCGAGACCGGTTGGACCGGGTTGCCCGAATTCCTCGGCGACCGCTCCCTGACCCCGCAACCGGGCGAGGCACTGGTGCTCCTCTACCGGCCGACATCCGAGGCGGTGGTGGTCTGCCGCACCCCGAGCGGGCACGACCTGCTCGCCCTGAAAATGGTCGAGGAACGGATCGGCAGCCGGGACGCGGCCCGCGAGGCCGGGGTCCCGGTCGGTCGCCTTGACGATATCCTCATCGCCGCCGCCACGCGGGGGCTCTTGCTCGCGCCCCGATCCACCCTGGTGCGGGAGGCGAGTTTTTTTCAAGGTGAGCCGACCGACCCGGACCAGGGGCGGGTGGCCACCTTTACCCTGCAGTGGCACCTGACCCAGGTCTGCGACCTGCACTGCCGCCATTGCTACGACCGCAGCAGCCGCGCCAGCATGGACTTTGCCCGGGCCGTGCGCGTGCTCGACCAGCTCTACGAGTTCAGCCGCGCCCACCATGTCCATGCCCAGGTGAGCTTCAGCGGCGGCAACCCCATGCTCCACCCGCAGTTTTACGAACTCTACCAGGAGGCCACGGACCGCGGTTTCCTGGTCGCCCTGCTCGGCAACCCCATGCCGGCGGGCCACATCGAGCGGCTCTTAACCATCGCCCGGCCCGCCTTCTACCAGGTGAGCCTGGAGGGGCTGCGCCCACACAACGACTACATCCGCGGCGAGGGCCATTTCGACCGCACCCTGGGGTTCCTCGACCTGCTGCGCGATTTCGGCATCTACCGCATGGTCATGCTCACCCTCACCCGCGAAAACTGCGACCAGGTGCTGGACCTGGCCGAACTGCTGCGCGGCCGGGTGGACCTGTTCACCTGGAACCGGCTGGCCATGGTCGGCGAGGGGGCCGCGCTCGCCTCGGTGGAGCCGGAGCGGTTTGCCTCGCTGCTTGCCGCCTATCTCGACGCGGCCGACGACAACCCCGCGCTCGGCCTGAAGGACAACTTCTTCAACCTGCTGCTCACCGAGCGCGGCCGGCCGCTCACCGGCGGCTGCACCGGTTTCGGCTGCGGTGCGGCCTTCAACTTCGTCGCGGTTCTGCCCGACGGCGAGGTGCACGCCTGCCGCAAATTCCCCTCGCCCATCGGCGACCTGCGCACCCAGTCCCTGCTCGACATCTATGACGGCGAGCCGGCCCGGCGCTACCGCGCGGGCAGTGCGGCCTGCCGCGACTGTGACCTGCGGCCGGTCTGCCGCGGCTGCGCCGCGGTCACCCACGGGTTCGGTCTTGACGTGTTCACCGCGCTCGACCCGTACTGCTTCCGGGACCGCTTGCCCCGTTCCTGATTCCCTGTCTTTCCTTCCTTTTTGCCATTTTTGCGGCCGCATCCGGCGGTTTGAACTCTCGGTGCCTCACCCGCCGTGCCCGGATAGCCCCAGGACGCGGAGAACCGCGTTGGTGTGCGTTGCCTGCGCGGCCGGCTGTTGGCCGTAGCTGCGCAGATCGTCGATGGTGTCGATGTCGCCCTGTACGGGCAGCAGCTGGACGCGCGTCCCGGCCCGGTGCAGGCGCTTGCGGGTGGTTGTCAGCACCCGGTCCGTGCTCCAGGCGATATCCGTGAAAAAACTTGGGGAAAAGGCAGTGGCGCGCAGGCCGAACAGGCCGTAGCCGCCGTCCCGGGTGGGCAGGAGCACGGCCCCGCACTGCTCCAGACTTTCGGCCGCGGCCAGCAAGGTGGTGCTGTCGAGCCCGGGCAGGTCGCTGCCGGCGAGCAGCACTCGGTCACAACCGGCGGCAAAGCAGTCCGCAAAGGCCGCGGCCATCCGCGCCCCCAGGTCGCCATCGACCTGGGGACGGACCGCGGTCGCTCTTTTCCGCCAGGCAGGGGGCAACTGCTCCGGGGCGCTGCCGTTATGCAAGAGGCGGAGATCCAGACCGCTCGCCTGCACCGCCCGCAGCACGTCCAGCACCATGGCCCGGTACAGGGTGCAGGCAGGGCGGTCGCCGATGGTCGCGGCCAGCCGGGTCTTGACCCGGCCCGGGACCGGCGGGCGCACGAACAGGGCCACCGTGGCCGGAGTCATGGCTGGTCTCCTTCCGCCCGGCCGTCCACGAGGCGGAACCAGGGGGCGAGCACAGCCAGGACAAAGAGCGCGCCGCCCAGGCCAAGGAGCGCGTCCACCGGCGTCCACATCGCCCGGCCGCGGGCCGGCAGCCAGGCGCGCAGCCGGTCGTGCAGGCCGAGCAGGGGGGAGCGGCCCGGTCCGAGCAGGGGACGCAGGAGCACGTCGACAAAGAAGAACAGCTGCCAGAGGTTGGTGCGCAGGTAGCCGCCCAGGCGCAGCAGGGTCGTGCCGGTGGTGCGCAGGCCCCAGTGGTGGCGGGCCAGGGAGCGGAGCAGGCGGAAATACGGGGTCAGCAGCAAACGGCCGGTCTGCCGCTGCACCCGGTAGACCTGCGGCGCCTGCGCGAAAAACTCCTCCCGCCCGAGGCTGTGCATGGCCATGATCAGGCCCATGAGCAGGTAGCGGCGCAGGAATCCTTCCGCCTCGAAGCGGCGGGCCGAGGTGTGCAGCCGGCCCGGCAGGGTCAGCCAGCGGCCGCAGCCGCGGATGCGGGCGGCGATGCGCTGGTCCTCGAGAAAGGGCAACCGTTCGTCAAAGCCGCCCAGCCGGGCGAAGAACCGGGCGCAGAGCAGCAGCCCCTGGTCGCCGTTGATGGTCTGTTCCCGGTTGAGCCCGCTTTTCTCTTCCAGGTAGCGATAGCCGAGGCGGCTCCGGTCGGTCCGGCGGTCGAAACAGAGCGGGAAATGGCCGGCCACGTTGGCATCCGTCCGGCTGGCCCCTTCCAGCGCCCGCAGGGCGCCGGCGAGCAGGTGCGGGTCAGGCAGGCGCGAGTCGGCGTGCAGGAAGAGCAGCATGGGTCCGCGGGCCAGGCGGGCGGCCGCGTTCATCTGTGCGCCCCGGCCGCGCGGGGCATTGACCACCCGGGCCCCGGCCGCAACGGCGAGCGCGGCGGTGGCATCAGAGGAGCCGCCGTCGGCAACGAGCACCTCCAGCCGCACCCCCTGCTGGTCGAGCAGGTCCGCGAGCAGGCCGGGTAGCACCTCGGCCTCGTCCAGGACCGGGACAATCACCGACAGCTCGATCGGGTCCACCGAACCGTTCACCGGCATCATGGCCGCAGCCAGCCCTGCAGCAGGGCGCAGCGGTGATGAAAGTCCCGGTCGGTGCGGTCGCGCGGCCGGTTCAAATCGATGGCCAGTTCCCGGCCGATGCGGCCGCTGTGCCCGTCCAGCAGCAGCACCCGGTCGGCCAGACTGACCGCCTCGGCAACATCATGGGTGACGAACAGCACCGTCTGGCCGTGCTGGCCGGCCAGGCGGACGAGCAGTTCCTGCATCTCCTCGCGGGTGTGCGGGTCGAGCGCGCCGAAAGGCTCGTCCATGAGCAGGATGCGCGGCGCGCGCACCAGCACCCGGGCCAGCGCCACCCGCTGCTTCATACCGCCGGACAGGGCCCGCGGCAGGTAGTCGCCGCAGGCCCCGAGCCCGACCAGGGCGAGGAACCGGTCCACCTCGCGCCGGATCACATCCCGCGGCCAGGCAGGGCCGCGCAGGCCGAAGCCAATGTTCTCGCGCACGGTCAGCCAGGGAAAGAGCGCGTCCTCCTGGAAGACCACGCAGCGGTCCGGGCCCGGGCCGGTGACCGGCGCGCCGGCGAGCAGGCAGCGGCCGCGTTCGGGGGCGAGAAAGCCGGCAACGATGTTCAGGACAGTCGACTTGCCGCTGCCGCTGCGGCCGACCAGGCAGACGATCTCGCCGTGGTGCACGTGCAGGGAGAGGTCGTCGAGCACCGGCGGATCGTCCCCGCTGCGGCCGAACCGATGGCCCAGGCCGACCAGTTCGAGCAGCGGCGTGGCCGCCTGTTCTTCGGCCCTCACCCGAGCCTCCGCGCGCTCCTGGAAGAGAGCCGCAGCAAACCGACGAGCAGCCGGTCGCAGAGTCGGCCGACGAGCGCGATGAGGAGAATGCCCACCAGGATCATGTCGGTCTGGCCGAGCATGCGCGCGTCCATGATCACCGCGCCGAGCCCGTCGGGCACGCCGGTCAGTTCGCCCAGCACCAGGTAGGCCCAGGAGATGCCCATGCCCAGGCGCAGGCCGGTGAGCAGGTTGGGCATGGCCAGCGGCAGGAGGATGGCGAACACCCCGCGCAGCCGGGAGACGCCGAGCATGGCCCCGGCCTGGTAGTAGATCGGGGCCACGGACCGGGCCCCGGTGAGGGCGTTCTGGTAGATGGGGAAAAAGGCGGCCAGCGCCACCAGGAAGACGGTGGTGCGGAAGCCGATGCCGAACCAGATGAGCGCCAGCGGCAGCCAGCAGATACCGGGCACGGCCCGCAGGCCGCCGATGGTCGAGGCAAACAGCCGGTTGACCGTGACCACCCGGCCGGAACAGAGCCCAAGCGGAATGCCAAGGAGCGCGGCCAGGCCGAAACCGGCCAGCACCCGGCCGAGCGAGGCCAGGAGGTCGGTGAGGAAACGGCCCGCGTAGGACCCCTGGCCGGGTGCGCCGAAGACATAGCGCACCCCTGCCTCGAACACCGCCCCCGGCCCGGGCAGCAGGTAGGCGGGCGCCAGGCCGGAACTGCTCAGCACGGTCCAGGCGGCGAGAACGGCCAGGGGCAGCAGCATTGGCAGGAGGGCGCGGCCTTTCATGCGGTCAGCCTCCGTATCCGCCGCCCGTTCGGGCGCTCAGCGGAGCTGTTCGTTCGCATGGTCGACAAAGCGACGGTCCACCAGCTGGTCGTAGTCGGGCTGGCGGTCGATCAGGCCCAGGCGCTGCATCCGTTCGCCCAGGGCTTTCAGCTGGCGGAAAAAGGTGTCGTCCATGCGCCAGCTCAGTTCCATGTTGGTTGCCGCCTGTTCGAGTACCTCCGGTGGAGTGCCGAAGTCCGCGGCCCGGCCGAGCCAGCGGTCGCGGTCGCGGACGAGGGTTTCGGTGGCGCGGGCATGGGCCGTGACCAGGGCCTGCACCCTGTCCGGATGCTTGGCGATGGTCGCCCGGGTGACGAGCAGACCACCGTTGATCGTGCCCACGCTCTCGTCAAAATACGGGTAGGCGAGGATGCGGCCGTAGCCCCGGGCCACGGCCAGGGAGGGCAGGGGCTCGCCCGAGAGGAAACCGTCGATGGAGCCCCGCGCCAGGGCCGTGCCCATGTCGAAGAAATCCACCCGCACCAGGGTCAGGTCGCGCTCCGCGTCCAGGCCGGCCTGCTGCAGGGTCTCGCGCAACAGGATCTCGTGCATGGTCCCGGGGGCGTAGCCCACCTTGCGCCCACGCAGGTCAACGATCGCCCGGATCGGGCTGTCGCGGCCCACCACCAGAGCCGAGGACTTGTGGCACAGGGCCGCCACCAGCACCACCGGCTGACCGAGCACCGCGCTCTGGATGGCGTGGGCCAGGGTGGTGCCGGCCAGGTCCAGGCTGCCGGCAAGCAGGGCGGTCTTCTGGTCCACCGGGTTGGTGAAGGCGAACACCTCGGCGGTCAGGGGCGCGGGCAGAAACTCCCGGTAGAAAAAGGGCTGGATGGTCTGGGCGGTCTTCCAGGTGCCGATGCGCAGGGTTTCGGCCGCGGCCAGGCCCGGGAGCAGGGCGAGCAGGAGGAACAGGGCGGTCAGGAGGCGCATGGGCATCGGGTCCTGTGCTGGCGGGGGGGCTCAGAAGCAGTTGGAGTCCAGGTCCGGGTTCCAGCCCATTTCCCGGAACAGGGCGGCGCAGCGGTGCAGGGACTGGCCCCTCCCCTGGCCGGTGTCCGCCGTGAGGTCGCGCGGGCTCGAGCCCACCTCGGGGAAGAACAGGTTGGCCCCGGCCACGAGGCTCAGGCTGTGCGGCTCGTGGGTGCAGTGGGCCCGGACCGTGTCGCCCATGACCAGCCGGCTGACCGCCACCAGCTGGGCCATGCGCCGCTCGCTGATCATGCCCTGGGGTTCCTTGGGCGAGCCCGGGAAATTGATCCGCCGCATGACCCCGCTGTAGGTGGCCCCCTCCCGCCGGGCGAGCAGCATCAGGTCGACCATCTCTTCGGCGGTGTGCTCCGGGCCCACCGGTTCGACGCAGTTCATCCACTGCAGGCCCACCTCGCGCAACACGCGGATGGTCTGGATACGCCGCTCGGGCCGGAAGGGGGTGTCCGTGCCCTCGCCCAGGCGCACGGCGTGGTAGCAGCCGACAAAGCCGGCATCGAGCAGCTGCTCCGCCTCGGCATGGTTGAGATCGCGGGTGTTGGCCACCAGCGGCACGTCCACCTCCCGGCGCAGCCAGCGGCCCACCTCGAGCAGGCGGGCGAAGGGGTAAGTGCCGGTGGTCATCAGGTTGAGCGCGTCCGCGCCCTGGGCTGCGCCCTCACGGGCCCAGGCGAGGATATCCGCCTCCGGGAATTCGATCGCCTCGGTGAACAGGCCGGCCCGGCGGGTGAGCGAGCAGAAGGCGCAGTCCATGGGGCAGGGCTCGACGTTCAGGCCGATGTGGAAGTGCATCTCGCCCTTGTCGCCGAAGGTGGTTCGGGACAGGTGGTTGGCCGCCTCCATCAGGGCGTAGGTCTCCCGGCTCTCCAGGTCGAGGCGGACCAGCTGCAGGGCCTCGTCCCGTTCCAGGGGGACGCCGTCGCGGCCCTTGCTCAGAATGGTTTCGATCGGCGGTGAAAGGCGCCAGCTCATGGGACTGCTCCTTGTGGGGATGGGGGTTCAGTGGGTGTGCGGACCGGGGTCGATGCCGGTCTGCCGGTTCCGGTACCAGCCGTACAGGGCGGGCACCAGGGCGAACAGGCCGAGCAGGACAAAGGCGCCCAGCACCCGGGGCGAGGCCACGTCGGCAAGCGTTTGCACCGTGGCCAGGCTGGCGCCGGCATGGACGTAGACAAAGCCGCCGGGGATGATGCCCAGCATGGTGGCCAGCACAAAGGTGCGGGTGGGCAGCCGGGTCAGGCCGGCGGCCAGGTTGATGAGGAAAAAGGGGAACACCGGCACCAGGCGGAGGAAGAGGAGGTAGTTGAAGCCGCGCTGCTCCAGTTCGCGGTTGATGGGTTCGAGCCTGCTGCCGAAGCGCTTCAGGACCGCCTCGCGCAGCAGGTAGCGGCTGACGAGAAAGGCCAGGGTGGCGCCGATGGTGGCCGCGATGTTGGCGTAGAGGGTGCCGCGGAGGGTGCCGAACAGGGCGCCCGCGGCCAGCGACAGCACCGCCGCGCCGGGCAGGCTGAGCGCGGTCTGGACGATGTACACGGCCATGAAGCCGGCCACGGTGAGCAGGGCATGCTCCCGGGCGAGGGTGACCAGCTCCTGGTGGTGGGCCTTCAGGGCAGCCAGGGTGAGGAACCGGTCCAGGTCGAACACGAAAAAGAGGGTGACGGCCAGCGCGCCGGCGGCCACGAGTGCCAGTCGACCCCGGTTCATGGCGTCCGCCCGGGTTTCCGGTTCACAAAGGGAATCCTGAGCAGGGACCAGAGCCCCAGCTCCGCCGGGTCGCGCCACTCGCGCAGGCCGATGGTCATGCCCAGGTGGCCGTCCCGGGGCTGGGCCCGGTAGGAGCCGAACAGCCAATCCCACCAGGGCAGGCTGAAGCCGAAGTTGCTGTTCGTCTCGCCGACGATGATCGAGTGGTGCACCCGGTGCATGTCCGGGGTGACCACCACCAGCCGCAGCCAGCGGTCCACAGCGGCCGGCAGGCGCAGGTTGGCGTGGTTGAACAGGGAGGTGCCGTTGAGCAGGATCTCGAACAGGAGCACGGCCAGCGGCGGGGCGCCGATGAGGGTGACCGCGACCAGCTTGATCCCGGTGGAGAGGAGGATCTCGATCGGGTGAAAGCGGGTGCCGGTGGACACATCCAGGTCGAGATCGGTGTGGTGCATGCGGTGCAGCCGCCAGAAGAGGACCCGGCGGTGAAAGAGCCGGTGCTGAAAGTAGATGACCAGGTCGAGCACGAGCACGCTCACCACCAGCGGGACCAGGGTGCCCGCATCCACCAGGTTGAACAGCCCCCAGCCGTGCTCTGCCGCCAGGGCGGCCATGGCGAACGGCACCACCGGCACCGCCAACCGCACGGCCAGGGTGTCCGCGGCGACGACGAGCAGGTTGACCAGCCAGCGGCGGCCCTTGGCCACGTTGAGCGGCCGCCGCGGCCAACGGTGCTCGAGCAGGGCGAACAGGCCGAGCAGGCCAAGGAAAGCCACCAGCCGGAAGGTTTCGGGATGCAAGGCGAGCAGGTTCATGTCACCACCTCCGCCAGGCGAGCCAACCGGCAAACAGCCGGCGCAGGGTCGGGGTCAGGCGGGTGCGGCTCCAGGCGTCGGCCAGCTTGCGCACCGCCTCGGTTCGGGTCGGGTAGGGGTGGATGGTGCGGCCGATCACGCCCAGGCCGAGGCCCGCGGTCATGGCCAGGGCCAGTTCGGCGATCATCTCGCCGGCGTGGCGACCGACAATGGTGGCCCCGAGGATGGTGTCCGTGCCGCGGCGCAGGTGCACCCGGGCAAAGCCTTCGGTCTCGCCGTCGAGCACGCAGCGGTCGACATCCCCGAGCGCCACGGTCAGGGTGGTTGATCTGATGCCCTGAACCTCGGCCTGGGCCGCGGTGAGACCCACATGGGCCACCTCCGGGTCGGTGAAGGTGCACCAGGGGACCACCAGCCGAGAAGCCTTCTGCCGGCCCGGGAACAGGGCGTTGGCGAGCAGGATGCGGGCCTGGGCATCGGCCGCGTGGGTAAACTTGAAGGCTGAGCAGAGGTCGCCGGCCGCAAAGACGCGCGGGTTGGTGGTCCGCAGCCGGTCGTCGACGCGGACCCCGTGGCGATCATACTCGATACCGGCCGCTTCCAGGCCGAGCCCCTCGACGTTCGGGGCGCGACCGGCCGCGACCAGGATGGCGTCCACGCGCAACTGGTCCGCGCCGCCCTGGCCGTCAATATCCAGTACCCGCTCGCCATTCTCGATGCGCACGGCCGTGACCCGGCTGTGCAGGCGCAGCTCGATCCCCTCGCGGGCAAACACCGTGGCGAGCAGGTCGGCCACCTCGCTGTCCTCGCGGGCCAGCAGCTGCGGCCCGTGCTGGACCAGGGTCACCCGGCTGCCGAAGCGGGCAAAGGCCTGGGCCATCTCGCAGCCCACCGGGCCGCCGCCGAGCACGGCCAGCCGGCGGGGCAGGTCGGTGAGGGTGAACAGGGTCTCGTTGGTCAGCGGCTCGGCCGCGCTCAGTCCGGGGATGTCCGGCAGCGCGGCCCGGGCGCCGGTGCACAGGGCGGCGCGGTGAAAGGTGAGTCGCCGGCCGGCCACCTCGATGCAGTCCGCACCGGTGAAGCGGGCCTCGCCCAGGAACACGTCCACGCCCAGCTGGTCGCGGAAGCGGCGGGCCGAGTCGTGGCGGCTGATCTCGGCCCGCAGCCGGCGCATGCGGGTCATGATCGCGGCAAAATCGGGCAGGGCGCCCTCCGGGCCTGCTTCCAGGCCGTAAGCCGCGCCGGTGCGGGCCTCGTGCGCGGCCCGGGCGGCGCGGATGAGCGCCTTGGAGGGCACGCAGCCCGTGTTCAGGCAGTCGCCGCCAAGGAGATGCCGCTCGATCAGCGCCACCCGGGCCCCGAGCCCGGCCGCGCCGGCCGCGCAGACCAGGCCGGCCGTGCCCGCGCCGATCACCACCAGGTTGTAGCGGTTGCGCGGCTCGGGGTTCGGCCAATCCACGGGATGGACATTGGCCACCAGCGCCTGGTTGTGCGCATCCTCGGGCAGGACGGTGACGGGCAGGGTCATGGGCGTTTTTCCTCGGTGGTGGCCGGGCGGCGGCCGAGCCGGATGCGGGATATCCAGGCCGTGGCCGACTCGCCGGTGTCGTCGGAGTCGATCATCACGGCCAGACTGGCCTGCTGCGGCGGGTCCTGGCCAAAGGCCAAACGGTAGTCGCGTACAATGTCCATCCGGTACTCCTGCCAGGTCCCGACCAGGTCCGGGCCGCTGCTCACCGGGATCATACGTGCCTCGTCCGCGTAGGCGTTGACCAGGAAGGGGGCCGCGGTCGGCCGGTTGTCCCAGATGTAGCTGATCGAGCTGTGCGGCGGGTACTCGCCGTACACGGCCCGGGCCAGGCCGTAGCGGATGCGGCGGGCCGGCGAGGCGCCGTTCGGGTCGAAGGCGAAGAGCACGTACAGGCGGGCCGGGGCGTCGTCGCCCTCTCGGCGGCTGCTGTCGCCGCGGCGGTAGACGTTGCTCACCTTCCAGCGCCAGCTGAGCACGGGATAGTCGGAGACGTTGAACCGCTCCTTCAGCACCAGGCCCGAGGCGGCGTTGCGGCTCTCCATGCGCAGGCAGGGTTCGCCGTCGCACTGGTCCACGGTGTAGGTGGAATGGCGGGCGATCTTGGGGAAAATCAGGGGCTGCCAGCGCTCCAGGTCGGCGAACCGCTCGTCCAGGAACAGCCCCTCGGCCCGGGCTGCGGCCGGGAGCAGGACGAGCAGTACGGCCAGCAGGAGCGCGGCCGGCCGACAGGGCCGCGGCGCCGGGGCGAACCGGCGGGCGGTCATGGAGCCTCCGGGAGGGTGAACTGCCTCCGGATCTCCTCCATGCGGCTGCGGTTCTTGCCCAGGTCGCTGTACCCCAGCCGCGAGGCCGAGCGCACATGGATGACCCGGTTGACAGGATCCAGCAGGAACTCGGCGTCATCCACAAACAGGGTGGTGCGCAGCTCCAGGCGCAGGTAGCCGGGCTGTTCCTCGATCAGGGTGGCGTCGGCGCGGCCGGTGAGCACCGTGCGCAGCCTGGCCCAGGCGGCTTGCGGCTCGTCCGCGAAGGTGAGCGGTACGATGCGGTGGCGCTCGTCCGTGGCCTGGCTGGACACGCAGTTGGGCGAACGCGGGCAGGGGACGAGCAGGCCGTCCTGCGCGCCCAGGTTGTCCGGTCGTTCGCCGGCGCAGCCGCACAGGCCGAGCAGGCCGAGGGCCAGGGCAAGGATCCTGCGTGGACGCTGTCGCATGGGGTCCTCCCCGGGCGGGTGGTGGGCGGATACGGGCTGTGGCGTGATCGGGGCATCCTACCATGCCGCAGGTTCCGTGGAAAGCGCTGTGGCAGCGCGGCTCTTCCGGGTGGGCGAATTCGCGCCGCTGCCAGGTGCTGCCATGTGCCGGCTGCGAACCGGGGGCTCAGTGGATCTCGGTGAGGGTGAGCGCCCCGTTGTTTTCTTCGGCGCGGAAGAGAATCCGGTCGCCCGGCCGGAGGGTCTCCAGCATCCCCTTGTCCGGAACCCGGAACACCATGGTCATGGGCGGCATGTTCAGGTGGGCGATGCGTTCGTGGCGGAGGGTCACCGTCCCGTTTTCCTTGTTCACTTTCCGCACTTCGCCGGCGGTCAGGTCGGCCCGGGCCTGCACGGTCGCCGGCCGCTCATTGATGGCCGCGCCGGTTTGGGCACAGACAGGCTGGGGCGCAAGCCAGCAGGCGAGCAGCAGGGCAAGAACAACGATGAGTTTCAGGTGGGGCATGGTCGGGCTCCGTGTGCACAAGTCTGGTACTGATGGGACGGAATCGGGCCGTTTCAGTGGCCCGCGTGTCCGCCCGGCTTGCGGACGCGCACCTCGACCCCGGCTCCGGGCTGTTCGCCGCGCGCCATGGCCGGCCTGCCGGCGGAACCGGAGCGGGGCGGTTCCTGCACCTTGTGGGTGGAGCGGGAGGCCCGGGTCCCCTGCGGGTGCCGGAACCAGCCGGGATCGGCGTAATTGCCGGGCTGCTGGTGCCGCCGCACCTTGACCACGCTGAACATGCCGCCCATCTCCACCGAGCCGAACGGGCCGGCGCCGGTCATCATCGGGATGGTGTTGTCCGGCAGCGGCATGGCCATCTCGGTCATGTCGGCCATGCCCCGTTCGCCCATGACCATGTAGTCCGGGATGAGCCGGGCGATCTTGCGGCTGAGGCCGCGATGATCGACGCCGATCAGGGTCGGCAGGTCGTGGCCCATGGCGTTCATGGTGTGATGGCTCTTGTGGCAGTGAAAGGCCCAGTCGCCCTCTTCGTCGGCGATGAACTCGATCTGGCGCATCTGGCCCACGGCGATGTCCGCGGTCACCTCGGGCCAGCGCGCCGCCGGCGGCACCGGCCCGCCGTCCGTGCCGGTCACCTCGAACTCATGGCCGTGCAGGTGGATGGGGTGGTTGGTCATGGTCAGGTTGCCGATGCGCACCCGCACCCGGTCGTGCAGGCGGACGTTGAGGGAATCGATCCCCGGGAAGACACGGCTGTTCCAGCTCCACAGGTTGAAGTCGAGCATGGTCATGATCCGCGGGGTGTAACTGCCCGGCTCGATGTCGTAGGCGTTGAGCAGGAAGACAAAATCCCGGTCCACCGCGGCGATCAGCGGGTGGTTCTCCCTCGGGTGGGTCACCCAGGAGCCCATCATGCCCATGGCCATCTGCGTCATCTCGTCGGCGTGGGGGTGGTACATGAAGGTGCCGGGTCGGCGCGCAATGAATTCGTAGACAAAGGTCTGGCCGGGCTGGATCGCCGGTTGGGTCAGGCCGGAGACGCCGTCCATGCCGTTGGGCAGCCGCTGCCCGTGCCAGTGGATGCTGGTGTGCTCGGGCAGCCGGTTGGTGACAAAGATGCGCACCCGGTCGCCTGCCACCACCTCGATGGTCGGGCCCGGGCTCTGGCCGTTGTAGCCCCACAGATGCGCCTTGAGTCCCGGCGCCATCTCCCGCACCACCGGCTCGGCCACCAGGTGGAACTCCTTGGCGCCCCGGTGCATGCGCCACGGCAGGGTCCAGCCGTTGAGGGTCACCACCGGGCGATAGGGCCGACCGGTGGGTGGGCTGAGCGGCGGCATGGTAGCGGGCTCGGTCTGCACCACCGGATCGGGCAGGGCGGCCAGGGCAACGCGGTTGACCAGGGTCGCGGCCACGGCGCCGCCGGCCAGACCGGCCGCTTGCAGAAAGGCTCTTCTCGTGGTCATCGATTGTTCTCCTGTGGGCTGGCCCGCTTGCCCGTCAGTGGTCGGCCGGGGCGTCCTGGCCAGCCGCCGCCGGCGGGCTGCCGGCCGGTAGCAGCACCGGTCTGCCGATGATGGCCGCCTGCAGCGCCCCATCGGCCAGCCAGAAATCGCGCTGCGCCTCGATGGCGGCGATCACCGTGTGCACCTGGTCGCGGGTGTCGGCGAGCAGTTCGAACACGCCGATGAGCATGCCGTTGTAGCGCAGCAGGTTCTCCTCGGCGATCACCCTCCGCAGCGGCAGGACCTCGTCGCGGTAGTGGTGGCACACATCCCAGGCCGTGCGGTAGGCGGCGTAGGTTTCGCGCAGGTTCGACCCGGCCGCGCGCACCGCGGCCTCCAGCTGGTTGGCCGCGGCCAGGGTCCGGGCGTTCATGGCGTCGCGCTGCATCTCCCCCCAGTCGAACACGGGCAGGCGAACGCTGATTTCATAGCCCTCCCGGTTGTTCCGGCTGCCGGCCGCGTCATCGAACACGGTGTCATGGCGGACGCCCAGTTCGATGTCGGTCAGGCTGGTGAGCCGGTTCAGCCCCTGTTCTTTTGCCGCGGTCTGGTAGGCGGTCCGGGCCAGCTGCAGGT
>Ga0265295_1002895_pt1 | contig 26016 bp, 26 predicted proteins | sample Munlansysbiofilm_FD_192503 | JGI IMG/M metagenome (GOLD analysis project Ga0265295, IMG submission 192503) | Leachate microbial communities from a municipal landfill in Southern Ontario, Canada - Methane capture system biofilm | ecosystem: Engineered > Solid waste > Landfill > Unclassified ... | reverse complement strand
ATATCCATCTGATCGTCTCATTGAGAATGTCGGTAAATTTCTCCACCAGAAGTGGCAGCGATTCCGTGAACCGGCTGGCCTGTGTAACCACAAGGGTACCAAGGGCGGCAATAACCACCAGGGTCAGTAACAGCGTGATAATAATAGCAAAAATCCGATTGAACCTGATGCGGACAAACAGGTTAACTACCGGATGTAGCACAATAGCTATAATGGTGGCAAAAACTATAGGTATAAGAACGCTTTTGGCAATATACAAAAAGGCCAATAACGCAAACAGCCCCATGAAAACAAGGGGTGCCCTTATACTTACAGGAAATTCTATTTTTCTGTCGGGCAAGGCTGGCATCATTTACTCCTCTTTGTGTGAAATACGTTTGGTGATGAATTGATCGATTGATTTAAATGCCTTTGGATTTTGAGCAATTAAGATGGTAACGCCAAATTGCAAAATGGTTCCCAGCGATCTTACCAATATATTGCGCGACCCTCCTCTAATGACTTTTTTAGAAACATAACCAGCAGCAAGTCCAACGCCGGCACTTAGAAGGTTACTAACAATGTGAGGAGAATCAGAAATTTCCTTCAAAGCATTTTGAACCAGATTAGCAGGTTGTATATTTTCAGACACCTGACGAAATTGTTCTTTCAGTGATTGTAACCTGACAGCCTGTTCCACTTCCAGCAGTTGGATGGCATCCTGAAGTTCACTGGCGTATGATATATTTTTCATAGGATGCTATTTTAAAGTGCCTGTTTTATGATATAATTGGAAATCTTCTTTTTAATGCTATCGTGAAAAAAGAAATGCACTATAAGTCCAACAATTCCATAAAACAACGCAACAACAAAAAAACCGTAATAGATATTCCCTAATATTTCTCCCAGGTAAATAGCCACGCCCAAATTGAGAAAAAGCAGGAATGACATCAGAATGAGAAAAACAATAGCATGTGTTGTCAGAGAAGAAACCACCGCTGACGTTTTATCAATGGCCTTAAGTTTTACCAGGTCATAGCTTTTTATACCATAACCGGCAGCACTTTCCAGCAGCGATTCGAATGAACTCACAATGTCTTCTTTAACCTGGGGCATGATGCTATTGTTTTTTTGCACTTCAGTTATTCTGCGTACTTTTCACCTTATTCCGGTTTAGACATTTTCTTCTGTGCGTAAGCGGAAACATCTTCTTTTACTTCTTCAGCATAGTCGATAACTTCTTCTTTTACCTTTTCAAATTTCTCGGAAAAGGCATCAAACATGTCGTCCATTTTATCCTTTAACGAATCGACGTAATTCTCGCCTTTCTTCAAAATTTTTTTTCTTGTTTTCGAACCTTTTGCCGGAGCAAATAAAATTCCTGCCAATGCACCGGCGGCTGCGCCAGCCAGTATGCTTAGTAAAATTTTTCCTGAATTCATGATTATTTGTTTTTTAGTCAATTTAATTGAACACTTACAAAGATCATCTTTCTTATAGAAGGATTTGTTACACAATTACAAATAAGATTTACATCATTCACACCTCTGAATAGCGTGCCCTTTTTGATGGACAAAAATTGTTTAATGCGAATAATTTTATACTGAAATGGCGACTTCAGGTTTATAACAGAGAATGTTGTTGTTTTTATCCTATAGTAGAAAAATAGATTGCGGCATTATTTATATCCATTTATTTAACAAGGGGTTGCAACCCCTTGTTTTTATCATATAGCATAATTTTTTATTTACTCTGATTGTAATATTTCATGGCTTCAGGCATAAATTGTTGCAGCTTTTTAATCCTTGTTGCATCCGAGGGGTGGGTACTCAAAAATTCCGGCGGCTTTGCACCTCCGACATTCGACATTCGTTGCCAGAAAGCGATTGCTTCCTGAGGATTGTACCCAGCCATGGCTGCAAAAATTAACCCATACTTGTCGGCTTCAGTTTCCTGTTGTCGCGACCAGGGTAATACCGCACCAACGGTGCTTCCGATACCATAAGCCTGCATAAATAAATCCTGTGTTTGTTGTGGTTCCTGCGATAACGCAACCTGCAGAGCCACCCCACCCAGTTGTTGAATAAGACCCTGGCTCATCCGCTCGCTGCCATGTTTGGCAATGGCATGGGCAATTTCGTGGCCAACAACGATAGCCAGCGCATTTTCGTTTTGGGTTAGCGGTAACAATCCGGTATAAACTACCACTTTCCCGCCGGGCATGCACCATGCATTCGCCTCTTTGCTGTCAATGGTGTTAAATTCCCATTTGTATCCATCTATTACCGATTGTTTCCCCTGTTCCTGATAATACCTGGTTATGGCATTTGATATGCGCTCACCAACCCGGTCAACCATTGCAGCATCCTTGCTACTGCCCGGATTTAACACCTTATTTTCCGATAGGAATGTGTTATACTGACTGACAGCCATTAGCTGCAACTCCGATTCCGGCACCAGACTCAGTTGTTTACGGCCTGTTACCAGATTGAGTACGCACCCACTTAAAATCCCGGCAGTTGCTATTAAGAATAAAATCCTTTTCATCTTTTGATTTTTTTAGTGAAAAACAGAATTGTAGTTCCCCCAGGCTAAAAACCATCTATGAAAAGTCAGGTTGGTTTTGTGTTTCAGGTTTCCAATCCTAAATCAAAGGACCTTTCTTCCCTGAATAAGCTTGAAAATAATCGCAATTACTGCGATTACCAGCAGTATGTGAATAAGCCCACCGGCACTGTACCCGATAAATCCGATTGCCCAGCCAATAATCAGAATTACTGCGATGATGTAAAGCAAATTTCCCATGATTTGTTGTTTTTAATTGTTTTTTATTTCATTTTCATCACTTACCGGGAAATAACCAAATGCTTTTCCCGGTTCATGGTGCAAATATATTGTTCTATACCCCGGGAACCATTACACAGTTTTATGAAAATATTACATCATTCACACTTTTATCACCTACATACTGGTTAATTAAATCTAAAAGTGCCTTGCGCCGTATGGGTTTAGAAATATAATTATTGCAACCTGACTTAATTGCGTTTTCGCGGTCGCCATTAAGTGCCAAAGCCGTTTGTGCAATTATTATAACCTCTTTGTTAAACGCACGAATTTTACGGGTGGCTTCATAACCATCCATTCCCTGCATTTGTATATCCATCAGTACCAAATCAATGTCCGGGTTGTTCCGACAGGTTATAACGGCCTCATGGCCGGAGGCAACCTGGATTATTTGACATTCAAAATCCCTGAGTATCAGACTAATTATTACTCTTGAGGTTTCATCATCATCAACCACCAGCATTTTCAACTTTGGGTTCGGAATAATCCGTTCTCCGACGCCGGTTTGAAACTGCTCTTTCGTATTAATCACACTAAGATAAGGAAGGTTAAAACGAAATGTCGACCCTTGTTCGATGTTACTTTCCACCCAAATTTTACCTCCCAACATTTCAACATAAGCTTTGGAAATTGGCAAACCCAATCCGGATCCTTCAAAATTCCGGTTTAGCGTGTCGCTCACCTGTCTGAACCGCTCAAATATGCTATCTTTTTGTTCGTCAGGAATACCAGAACCACTATCTTTTACATAAAATTCAAGGTATTCACCTTTTACTTCGTAACCAAATTCAATAAAGCCGGACTTCGTAAACTTAAGCGCATTTTTCACCAGATTGGTTAAAACTGCATATACTTTTTCACGATCGGTCCTGATAAATGCTTCATTCTTTGGCAATGCATTTTTAATGGAGAGTTGTATTTTTTTTTGTTTTGCTTCCAGTTTGAAAAAGTTATAGAGATATTCTAACTGTTCATTTATATTCGTGTTTGAAACGACAACTTCAGTTTCCCGAGCTTCAATTCGCGAGATACTGATTATATCGTTTATAATATTAAGCATCCGGGTGCCACTTTTCTCAATAATGTGAATATAGCTATGCTTCTCCTGCCCGGTTAAATCCAGATCCTTAAGCAGTTCGGTAAAACCCAGTATCCCATTCATGGGTGTTCGGATTTCGTGGCTCATATTGGCCAGGAAAGCTGATTTAAGCCTGTCGTTTTCTTCTGCTTTCTGCCTGGCCTTTATTAACTCTTGCTCCATGTGTTTGCGCAGTGTAATATCCGTAAGGGTGACCAGGCATTTCTCATCAAGCTTACTGCTGACACCATTAACAAGAACATATTTTATGAAATCTTCATCAATCACCAGTTTAAGTTCACAGTTTTGTATTAAACCGGTACTAAATACTTGTTGAAGAAATTCATTATAAATAATCCTCATTTCAGGGGAAACAAAAAAACCAAAGCTGCTTTTAATCAGACTTGAACGTTCCTTTCCTAACAACTGTTCGGTACTCCTGTTCAAATTGATAATTTCCCCTGCTTTTGAAAGTGACAGGTGTCCTGCAGGGGCAAAATCATATAATTCGGTATATTTCTTTTCAGCAAATTCTGCTTTTTCCTTTGCCAGCGTTAATTCTTCGTTTTGCAGTTCCAGTTCAATCTGATGCACTCTAAGCTCGTGTATTAACTTATCCGCTTCAGAAAAAGGTTTTGCTGAATCACTCTTCTTTTGTCTATTTAAGAAGGATTCCGCTTCCTTGCGCAGCTTGTCGGTTATGCTTAAAGATTCTTTTTGTTTTTTCATGCTGGATGGTCAACGACGTTTTTAAAGTAAACTTCTCAAGTATTATCCCATGCTAATTTTGACATGGCAACGCATCGGGATATTTTGAACCTTACCCCAATTGTGCAGTCCTGTCAAAACCCTTGAAACTAAACAGTAAGGTTCTGTAAGCTGTCCAAAAGTCCAAATACCTTCAGCAACCAAATTACCAGAACGATTACCACAACAGCATTCAGGATATTTTTGACTGTACGTTGCATAGGAATATAGCTGTTTATCAGCCAAAGAATAACTCCAACAACGAGAATGACAATAACAATGGTTAAAACAGGCATTTCAAAAAGTTTAAATTTGTGAATAAAACTTGTTTCACAAAGGTCTGATTCCCAACAGCAAAAAGCATTACACAATTACGGAAAAGAGTTACATCATTCATACATTTGGCAATAGAAAATCCCCTATCTGGTGGTACGCAATTTTAACTTACCAATTGAATCTAAGGAGAAAACAAAGCGAATCCTGTTTTTGAACGTACCGCTGGCTGAATTAATGTTTTCGGAAGCCAGTAAGGGAATATAAATCTCGAAAAAATCCCAAATTCCAAATTTTAATCCAGCTTCATAAAAAAACAGCGAATTTCGAACCGATGACATGCCATGATCATTCAGTAGTAAATTTAGAAAAGGTTTTACCGGTAACCGGGCAGCTTTGCCGGGAAAATTAGTTGTCAGAGACAATGAGAAAAGCCATCGGCTGTATCCCAGACTATCGTTCATTGGCGAAATCAGGCCTCCTTCAGAGCGGGTCATCTGCCGCGAAAAGAAGTTTTTGGGAAACACAGTAAAACGGTCGGGGTATGTACCCTGATAGAGATATTGTTCCCTTCCACTCCTGCCGCTTGCCGAAAATGCATAAAAAGGAATTTCGGAATCGGTTTTCAACATTGCTCCGGCAAAAAATCGCACATCCAACCCACTGTTTTCACCACTATAACTAAATCTGTAATTTAAATCAAGCGATATTTTTTGGTATGATTCTCCGCATTCAAACAAAGCCAGCAGAGCATAAGGATTTATAACGCCGGACATTTCCAGGAGGTATCCTAACTGCACATAGGAATTCATTTTTGCCTTTTCCGAAAGCTCAATCTGAAAAAGATTAGATGCGGCAATGTAATTTCCAAATCCTTTGTGGTTTAAAGGGTGCGTCATCTTTTTGGTTCGAAAATTGACTTCTATTCCGGTTTTTAGCTTACGGTAATTTTGTTGGTCGGGTGCCCCGAATTGCGTTACTTCCAAAGAGAGGGTAGCCAGCCGGATAAAATTAGCATAAGGTGTCATGTTGTAAGCAAGCCGGCCAAATCCGGCCAAATCGGCATTTCCGAATGCATAAAAAGGGACCACAATATATTGCAGCGGTTTGGGCAGGATAAAGCCGTTGTGAAACGCCATGCCCAGCATAAAACCGTTTTCCCGCGACCAGTTAATGGCCGGCATATACATTAGCGTGTGTATTTCGGGATCATCAATGGCAAAGAGAAGTTGAGTCCGCATGGGATCAGCCTTAGGGAAAGCACCGGTTGTTTTGATATTGTTGTTAATTCTGTAAACTTCAGGCATTATATGCCCGGGATCGATTTTTATTTCAGCGTATTCACCAATTGGGAAGTCGATCCATTGCTTTCCTTCAAAGCCATCCACCCATTTTTCAAACAAAACTGAATCTCCGCTGATGCCTGCAACAAGAAGAGGTGAAACCAATTCCCCCTTGTTTTGTATCAGGACTTGCCCGTTATGTATGCGAACCATTTTGTAGTCCAGTCGTTTTGTGCTACCCAATACGTCAGTAAAAAACCAGCTTAGTTCCTTGCTAGTGTGAGTTTCAATAATTACACGCAAATCTTCGGGTTGTGGATGCCTGAATTTCCATTGGAGGAAATATTCCTGCATTGCCGCGTCAAATGCAGTATCGCCAAGATAAGCCCGGAGATAATTAAAGGCATTGGGTGCTTTATTGTAAAGCATCAGCGTATAATTTAATTCAGTATAATCGGTTGCCGGCAGGTTTATGGGTTGCTCCAGATTGTTTCAGGCCTGAATGAGCCATTCCAGTTCATGCATTCGCCGGATTGACATTTTATCGATTTGTATGAATTTTGCCAGCTTTCTGTCTTTTACATAATCCTCCCAGAGTTTCTTTTCGGGATATTTATCACCCAGATACCGGTCGGTATAAAAGCTGGTAATGCTTTCATCCAAAAATGGGTATCTCCGCTCATCCGATCCAAGGGCGCCGTAAAACCAATTGTGGCAAATTTCGTGCGTAATTACTTCGTCGAGGGAATAAGCATCATCTGCCAGGCCGATTACTGTAATGCCGGGATATTCCATCCCGTCGCCGGAAGTAAGGGCGCTTTGAACGGCGGTGAAATTTGAATAGGGGTAATCGCCAACTTTATCCGAAAGCCAATAGATTGCTTCATTAACATAAGATAAAGCATCTTTCCAAAGGTCAGACTGTTCATTGGTAAACAAAACCATTGTAGTTATTTCTTTGCCTGCATGAGGGAGTTTCAACTTCCCCTTTTTTACATGAAACCGCTTATCGGCAAACCAGGCAAAATCATGTGTATTGTCTGCGGTATAACGGATCGTTTTCCACTGTTTCGAAGAAGCCGGGAAATCATTTTCCACAGAACTGGTAGCTTTAATCCGGGAAGTGTCGGCTGAAAGTTTGTCCAGCATTTCAATTTCGCTGTCGTTTTGAAGGGTCCCCGAAGCACCAACAATGTAATTTTGCGGCAAGGTGATACTTACATCAAAATGACCAAATTCAGAAAAAAACTCTCCCTGATCGAGATACGACATTGTATGCCAGCCATCCCGATCGTAAACGGCAGGCTTAGGATACCACTGGGAAATTTGATAGGATTCGCCAATGTGGCCCAACCTGGAGGTAACCCCTTTGGGGATTTTTACACGGAAAGGCGTGGTAATTCGTATGCTGTTTCCCGGAGTAAGTGGAGCTTTCAGGTAAATACGGCAAATGTCGGGCTGGCCGGGCAACAACTCCCAGTAAACCTTTTTATCATTAACTTCAAAGTTGAGCGAGTCAATAAATCCCCTTAGTCCCGGATCATTAAATAATCGCTGCTTTCCGTAAAACCGGAACAATTGCCTGGCTAAAGGCGTGCTATTATTTGAATAGGCATTTGGCCATAAATGGAAGTATAAAAAATAGAGGGTATCGGAAGAATGATTGACGTATTCCAGGGTTTCAAATGCACTTAATTCATGAAGGCGATCGTTTAGTGAAACATGAATCTTGTAATTGACCTCTTGCTGAAAATATTCCTGAGATAGGGCATTGGAAAAAGTCATTACAAACAAAAGGCAGGTAAACATTACCTGCCTGATTATTCTAAGTGGGGAAAACCCTTTAGTTTGTTCGTACAAAGATTGATTTTTTGCAGATTCTCTCCTCAAGAACAGTAAAAAACATCTTATTTTCACTTTTCTCTTTTTGACAAAATCGTTTTTAACATAAACCTTCAGACAACACTAACGGAAGCAATTAACATTATCAACGTAATGAATAACTGTTACCTGAATCAAACCAAAAGAATAACAAGTAAAATAATTAAAAGCAGTGTAGCACCACCAATATAAATGGTTCCCCCACCACTCTTAACATTTTTTCTGGTCTCTTTCAGTTCTTTCCTCAGTTCCTTCCGCTCAATGGAGCTCATTTCTGATTTATCCATATCCCGGATTTCTTCAACGCGTTTTGTCAGGCGGTTTATTTCCGCTTCCGACAATTTGTTTTCTGCCTTTACCGGAACAGCCGATTTTTCACCTTCCGGTTTAAGACCTTCATTACCGGCGAATACCATAGTAGCACCCATACTGAAAATCACTATGATTGCTAAGAAAAATGACTTTTTCATGTTGTGTGTGTTTTTAATTGTAAATTTTTCAGTAAAATTAGTTGATATCCCATTTTTCTTTGTTACACAATTCTGAATAATATTTACATCATTCAAACATTTAGCAATTATGCATGGGTTCTCTTGTCGCTAAATGCGCGTCTTTCTGTCGAGTACAAATACAACAATTCCACCTACAATTAATACAATACCAACGACAGGTGGCCATTGTACGGTGTGGGTTTTTTCTTTATTTATTTCAAGGGGACCTATGTCAACTACTTTTTCTTTCGTTACATAGTTAAATCCGGTGTACGCCATCATTACTATCCCAATTGCAATAAGCACAATACCTAAAGTTTTTTTCATTTCGATCAATTTGGTTATAAACTCATTTAAAAAGACAAAGGTCAGCACATCCGAATGATAATATGTTACATGATTCTGCTAAATATCTACATCATTCATACCTTGAGTTAAAGCTGAGACTAACACTTAGGTTTGGCAGGACTAACACTTAGGTTTGGCAGAGGCACTGCCTCTGCCATTCTATCTTTTCAGGCTCTACCTGATCACGATATCGCCTGAAAGCAGTTTAATATTACAGCTAAAGCCATAAGCAGGCAAAGAGCCTGCAGTGATAAAAAAGTCTGAGGCAGAGCCTCAGACTAACACCCTCAGACTAACACTTAGGTTTGGCAGAGGCTCTGCCTCTGCCATTTTATCTTTTCAGGCTCTGCCTGAGCATAAAACAGGTACACGCAAAAAACCGCTATACCTGCTTTCTAACAAACACCTTTCAACAATAAAGGCCACCGTTTCTGGTGGCCTTTATTGTTCTATGAAATAGCAGGCAATTATTCACCGAAGAAATAACTCACCGATAAGGTAATCACCCGGTTTGAGTCTTTATAGTCTGACCTGTCGGTATCAGACATGCCTTCATATTTCGGATTGATATTTGCAAGGCCAAGGGAATAACCGGCTTGAATCAGAACAGGCCCAACAGTATAACCCACTCCAAAATTGAGCCCAAAGTCGAGTGCCGTGAAAGCATCCTCATCATCCTCCAGGTCACCTTCTTTTACTTCTCCGAACTTAGCCTTTAGTTTATAATCATCTTTAAAGGTTTCACTGTCGCCCATAAAACTAACGGTATAATCCGATTTTTCTTTACCTCCAATTCCCAATGCGAGATAGGGACCGGCAAATATCTGTAAGGCATTGGCCTTGAAGGCAACGTTAAGGGGAATCTCGATATAGTTCAAATTTGTCCTGGCATAACCATCAACTTCGAAGCCATCAGCGTTTACTGAGCGTGCTGCTCCGAATTCATCAAGGATTTCATCCAGGTCGTAACTCCAGCCTTTGGTGGTAAACAACAATCCCGGCTGAAAGCTAAACATTTCATTTATCGCAATATCGGAAGTAAGCCCAATATGAAAACCAACTTTCATCTTAGTTGCAAATTCATAATCACTGTCCTTGTAATTATGTTGAATATTGCTTAAATTACCTCCAACCTTTACTCCAAAATTTATCTGAGCACCGGCGGGAATAGTCAGCGCGGCCAGAATAATTAACATTAAAAAACGGTTTGATTTTTTCATAACATATGGTTTTTAGTTGCCTACTCATTGGTTTTTCGGCTTCCACCTCCTACTCTTTACAGGATTTTCAGAATGCTCCTGGACTATTTTCGGGGTTAGTTTCGTTTTCAAATAGGTAAAATTACCTTTTAAAGGCTAAAGCAATTTAACACCAAACCGACTGATGACGGCTGTTAAAACACATTTCTTAAACAAATATATAACATTATTCTAATTACATAAGCATTTCCATGTTTTTTTCAACTATTTTTAAGACTAATAATTAGGTTTGGTAGAGGCTCTGCCTCTGCCGTTTTATCTTTTCAGGCTCTGCCTGATTACGATATTGCCTGAAGCAATTTAATATTACAGCTAAATCCATAAGCAGGCAAAGAGCCTGCAGTGATAAAAAAGTCTGAGGCAGAGCCTCAGACTAACAATTAGGTTTGGCAGAGGCTCTGCCTCTGCCCATTTTATCTTTTCAGGCTCTGCCTGATCATGGGATGGTTCTAATCTTCTCTTTTCTGTTCTTCAAAATAAAACTCAAACCATCCATTCCTATCTGTTCAATAAAGCAAATGAGCATAGCCACAACCTTCTTCTTCGTTTCAAATGCATAGTATTCTCATCTGTACATCTTCCTTTTTCATATCTTTGCCCCATGCAGGAAACCATTCTTATTCTCGATTTCGGTTCCCAATACACCCAGCTTATCGCTCGAAGAGTGAGGGAGTTAAATGTGTATTGTGAGATTCATCCGTTTAATAAAATCCCCGAAATCGGCCCCTCCATTAAGGGAGTGGTACTCTCGGGAAGCCCTTTTTCGGTGCGCGACAGCAATGCCCCGAATCCGGATTTGTCCGGAATACGAGGGAAATTGCCCCTGTTGGCAGTATGTTACGGAGCACAGTTTTTGGCACACACTTTGGGTGGAGAGGTTATGCCTTCTGAAAACAGAGAATATGGCCGCGCCAATCTCGGTTTTATTGACCGCAGCAGTCCCTTGCTTGCGGGCATGAGCCAGGGCAGTCAGGTATGGATGTCGCATGGCGATACCATACTGCGTAAACCGGAAAATTTCAATGTAATTGCAAGCACTACTGATGTAGCCATTGCCGGTTTTCAGGTGGCCCATGAGCAAACCTGGGGCATTCAGTTTCATCCTGAAGTGTATCACACCACTGAGGGCGCAACCCTGCTGCGTAATTTCGTGGTGGACATTTGCGGCTGTCATCAGCACTGGACCCCTGCTTCGTTTGTGGAATCCACTGTTGCACAACTCAAAAAAACGCTTGTCAATGACAAAGTAGTTCTTGGCCTGTCCGGAGGGGTAGATTCCTCGGTGGCTGCCGTTTTGCTTCATCATGCCATTGGTAAAAACCTGCACTGTATTTTTGTAGACAACGGCCTACTAAGAAAGGATGAGTTTACCACGGTACTCGATTCATACAGGCATATGGGCCTGAATGTGAAAGGTGTGAATGCCGGGGAACAATTCCTTACTGCCCTTTCCGGGATAAGCGATCCCGAGCTGAAACGTAAGGCCATTGGCAAAACTTTCATTGATGTTTTTGATCAGGAAGCACATCTGATCAGTGACGTAAAATGGCTGGCTCAGGGCACCATTTATCCTGATGTGATTGAATCTATTTCGGTAAACGGGCCTTCGGCAACCATCAAATCGCATCACAATGTCGGCGGTTTGCCCGATTATATGAAATTAAAGGTGGTGGAGCCGCTTAACACTTTGTTTAAAGATGAGGTGCGCCGGGTAGGTCACAGCCTTGGCATTGACCCGTCCATACTCAACCGCCATCCATTCCCGGGGCCGGGATTGGGCATTCGCATACTGGGTGAAGTTACCCCGGAAAAAATCAGGATACTTCAGGAAGCCGATGCCATTTTTATCAATGGGTTGAAATCAAGCGGATTATATCAGGAAGTATGGCAGGCTGCCGTTATTCTGCTACCGGTGAAATCGGTGGGGGTAATGGGAGATGAGCGCACCTATGAATATGTGATTGCATTGCGAGCCGTGGGCTCCACCGATGGCATGACCGCCGACTGGTCGCACCTGCCTTTTGAGTTCCTGGCTAAAATCTCTAACGACATCATCAATCGCGTTAAAGGCGTTAATCGAGTGGTTTACGACATCAGTTCCAAACCACCGGCCACCATCGAATGGGAATGATTATGAATGTGTCCATTAAAATATAACCAAAGTGAAAAAACTGGTTCCCTTTATAATTATTCTTTTGCTGATATTGCCTCAGGCATTTGCTCAGGAACAAAAGGTTAAGATTTCCGAAGTCATCGAGACCTATCGCGGCCAGAAGGTGTATATCCACTTTGTGGAACAGGGTGAGACCCTGTCGGCCCTTGCCCGGGCTTACGGTGTGAGTGTTGACCAGATTAAGGCGACCAATCCCGAAGCACCGGAAATACTGAAACCTTACCAGATAGTAATGATTCCTTTTGGTCAGATAAGTCCAGATCAGAAGCCCAAAGAAATTACTCCGGAAATCAAAGAGATACCCCCGTCAATTCCCGCTGCACAAAAAAAGCCAGACGGAAACACGCATATAATTGAGCCTAAGGAAACCTGGTATGCACTTTCGCGCAGATATGAGATTCCCATTAAGCAGCTTCTTGAAGCAAATCCGGGTGTGGATACCTTAAGAATTGGTCAATCCATAATTATACCGGAATTATCCGGGGGAACACCATCACCGGTGAAGGCGGAGACGCCGGGCACTGTCACTCAGATTGCTGATAAGCCGGGTTATATTCTTTACACGGTTCGTCCAAAAGAAACGCTGTACGGCATAGCCCGGGAATACAAGACCACGGTAGATGAATTGATCCGGCTCAATCCGGTACTTAAAGAAGGCTTAAAAGAGGGTCAGCAAATCCAGGTACCTTCCACCATTACAGCGCAGCAGCCGACAGCGACCACTGAGCAACAGCCGGTAGCTGTAACACCGCAAAAACCGCTTGCTTCGAATCAGCAAAAGCCGGCAAACTATATTGAACATCGCGTAGAACGCAAAGAAACACTTTACAGCATTTCAAAGAAATATGATGTATCTACCAGTGAAATCATCAGACTGAACCCGGGGATAGGTGGTGTTTTGCGGCGGGGCGATGTGCTTCGCATTCCGTTAAAACAGCTTAAACCCGTTGAGACGGATGTAAAGGCGGCTCCCGATACGGTGGTGCTTGGCCGCGATATTTATCAGGAGGCGACGAAGCCTGTAGCATCCTCCTGCACGCCCGGAGCAGATACCAGGATTTTTAAAGTGGCTCTGCTGCTCCCCTTTTCCCTGGAAACACTGGACGAGATTACCACTTCCGGCACTACCGAATTGCCTCAACCGGAGGAATACCGCTCCTTCGATTTCATTCAATTCTATCAGGGGGCACTCATCGGATTAGATGCTGCAGCTGAAATGGGCATTAAATTGAAGATAGAGGTGCTGGATTCCGATGCCGGCAATAACATGAGCAAAACGCGGCAAATTATTAGCTCAGGCAAGCTTGACGGAAGCCACCTGATTATCGGTCCCTTATTCGCCGAAAGTTTTGAGCTGGTGGCTGATTATGCCTCAAAACACAACATACCCATTGTTAATCCCTTATCACAGCGTGCTGAAATTTTAAGCAATCCTCAGGTTATTAAAATTCAGTCCTCACCCTGGACCATATACAATGGCGCGGCCAGGCAACTTGTGGAAACTTATCCCGACGCTAATTTTACCGTGGTGCGTCGCAATGCCACTGAAAATTCAACTATAGCTGATACTTTTGAGAGTGCCCTGCAAAAAGCAGCAGGACCAGGCCACTTTAAGACTGTGAATTATGCTCAAACACATGAGCAAGGCATGTTGAATGCGATGATTGCCGGACGAAAAAATGTGGTTATTCTGCTCACCAACGACAAAGCTTTTATTCCAGCCGTGTTGAGACGCTTATATGAAAATCAGAAAAAATACGATATAACGATCATGGGAATGCCTGAATGGGAGAATATGGAAATTGACATCCACTACCTGAAGTCGCTTCATGCTCATTTCTTTGCCTCCCGATATGTGGATTATTCCAATCCCGAAACCATTAAATTCATTCAGGAATTCAGAAAACGCTATATAGCTGAACCTGAGACAGTTAAATTTGCTTTTATGGGCTATGATGTAGCCAGGTATTTTACGCAGGCACTCTATTACTATGGCCCCGGCTTCATAAACTGTTTGCCGGACTATAGTTACAATGGACTATCCGATCAGTTCAGGTTTTACCGTTCAGAAAGGGGAGGATATGACAATACGGGCATGTTTGTATACCGATACAACGAATTTAAGCGTGAAAACATCAAACAACCCTGATGACCCGTTTACTTAATGGCTTTTCTAAGCGCGTCCACCTGGGCACGCATTTTTGCATGTACACTTGCCCGCTGAATAACTTTCGCAATGGCAAACATCAGTACGAATGCAAAAATAATGGTAGCCCCTGAAGGGATGTTGAAATAATAGGAGACAATCAGACCGGCTATTGAACCCAACAGGCCGGCAGCAACAGCACCTGCCATAACTTTTACCATGCTGTGGGTAAAAAGGTTGGCTATGGAAGGCGGAATGGTCAAAAATGAAATCACCAGAATGATACCGGCTACCCTGATGTTCAGCACAATAGTGAGCGCTACCAGACTGATGAGCAAATACTTAAAGAAACTCACCGGGGCCTGATGTGAGCGGGCATAAGCCTCATCAAAGGAGATGAAAAGTATAAGATGGTAGTAGCGCAAGAAGATAAAAATAAGCAGTGCCGACAATCCACCCATCAACCACAGGTCAGTGCGACTCACCGTTAATATGCTGCCAAACAGGTACGACATCAGATTAGGCGCATATCCGGGGGTAATAAAAATAAAAATAATCCCCAGCGCCATTCCCAGCGACCACCATATTCCTATGGCCGAATCTTCGCGAATTTTAGTTCGGGTAGTAAAAAACTCTATACCCAGGGCCGTAAAAATACTGAAGACGGCTGCTCCCAGTACCGGGTTGAGGCCAAGAAACCAGGCAAGGCCGATGCCACCGAAAGAGGCATGGGTAATGCCTCCGCTCACAAAAACCATCCTGCGCGCTACAATGTAACTTCCCGCTATGCCACAACTGATGCTTGCCAATACCGAAGCCCACAAAGCATTGGTAAAAAAGTCATACTGCAGCAATTCAAAAATACCTTTATTCATTGGGAAAATTATGTTGATGTATTCCCAAAACCGTGTGAGGCACATGGCCATGGGTTATCAGTTGAATGGGACAATTATAGGCATTCAACTGGCTTTGTGTAATCACATTTGAAGGATGATAATGAAGATTTCTATTCACACAGGCAATGGTTTTAATGTAGCTGGTAATGGTACCCACATCATGCGATACCATAAGAATGGCCATTTCATTGTTGAGCACCCTCAACAATTCATACAAATCGTGTTCAAACTTATTATCGACGAAAGTATTGGGTTCATCCAGAATCAGCAATTGTGGCCGGGCAATAATGGCTCTTCCCAGATAAACCCGCTGCATTTGCCCGCCCGAAAGTTTACCTATACTCTTTTTGGCGAGTAAGCCTATTCCAAGCATCTCTAGCACTTCATGAGCCAGCTTCTGCTCTTTAGCGGAGTAAAATCCCCTGCCTTTTACTGACATCAAACCAGAGAGGACCACTTCGAGCACCGAAATAGGAAAATCCCTGTCCGTGGTACTCACCTGAGGCAGATATCCTATATGGTTGTGTCCCCGCGAGCCAAAATATTCGATCTTACCGGCAGCCGGCTTTATCATTCCAAGGATAAGCTTTACCAGGGTGGTTTTGCCACCACCATTTGGACCAATAATGCCGATGAAATCCTGCTCATAAACCGTAAAATTAACATCAGTAAGAATTAATTCCTGATCATAACCGGCACTCACATTGGTAAGTTCAAGAATCTTTTTCATGGATTTACCTGTTTTGGGGCTGCAGCCAGATCACGCGCCACTTCGAGGAGGCTTTGTTCCCAATTTAAGGCTGTAGGATTAAAGGGTTTCAGTTCGGCATTGATCTGCCGGGCTATCACCTCTGCACTTTTACTGCTAAACTGTGAAGAAACAAACAAGGTGCGGATATTTTTCTCTCTCGCCACATCCACCAGGGATCTGAGGTAGGCCAGGCCCGGCTCCTTCCCTTCATATTCTATCGCAATCTGTTCCAGGTTGTAATCTCTGGCAAAATATCCAAGCGAAGGATGAAGTATCATAAAACTACTTCCTGACACCCCTTGTAATATTTTCTGCAGTTCCTGATCCAGTGAATCAAGATGAGTCATATATTGATGATAGTTCTTTTCATAGTCCGGAGCATGTTCAGGATCAAGTTGTTTCAACGCAGTGGCCACATGACCAGCCTGAGTTCGTACTGCCGAAACAGAGAGCCAGAAATGGGGATCAATCCCACCTTCATGGGTATGATCACCGTGCGGAATCTCATGTCCCTGAATCAGTTGAATCCCTTCTGAGAGTGTAATTATCTTCATATCGGGATTGCTCTGTGCTATACCTGGTAACCATGATTTTTCAAAGCCCAACAATCCATTTTCAAAATATATCAAGGCCCTCGACAAGTTAACCAACTGTCTGGCCTCGGGTTCATAGGTTTCGTGGTTACCTTCCTCGGGTACCAGCACCATAACCTCAAAATGCTCACCAGCAATAGCTTCAACCACTGATTTCTGGGGCAGGATACTCACTACAGCCAATGGCCGTTCACCAGGTGAACTATGGGTTGAACAAGCGGCAAGTACAATAGACGAAGCCAGTGCACAGGCTAAAATCAGACGATTAAATGAATATTTTTTCATGAATCCAAATCAATTCCGGTCCAAAATTACAACTTTAATTACACTTGTCATCTAAATAGATGGTTATTAAAATGGCTGCTTTTTCGGCTGACACATAAAAAAGTATGCTCAAAAATGGCATTTGGTTAGTAAATATCGTCTATATTTGCCAACCAATAAACCAATGGAATCATGGAAAATAAACTTCAGGAGCTTACCCGGAAGATTTACAGCGAAGGTGTGGAAAAAGCCACAGAGGAAGCCAACTTAATCCTCGATAAAGCCCAAAAGGAGGCCGATGAACTCAAGAAGAAGGCTCGCAAAGAGGCCGAAGAAATCATAAATGAGGCTACAAAAAAGGCTGAAGAGATGAAGCGCAATGCCCAGTCGGAGATGCGTATGTCGTCAAAGCAGGCCATAAGTGCTCTTCGCCAACAGATTGCTTCACTGGTTACCGCAAAGGTGGTACATGCTCCGGTTAAAGAGGCAGTGAACGACAAAACATTCATGGGCGATATGATCCGTAAAGCACTGGAGAACTTTAATAATGAAGCTACTCTTGTCATGCCTAAAGCCGATGAAAAAGCCCTGGAACTATATTTTGGTAATCGGCTTAACTCAATATTGAAAGCAGGTGTAGAAGTACGTTTTGATGATAAAATCAAAGGCGGTTTTAAAATCGGCCCTAAAGACAACAGCTACCTCATTAGTTTCACGGATGAAGATTTTGATGCATTTTTCCGCTCCTTTATGCGGCCCAGATCTATCAACCTTTTATTTGGCGCTGAATAATGTTAAGCCAAAACTATTACTATATCATTGCAGGCCTGCCTGATTTAACCCTCGACCAGGGTAAATTGCAGTTTGGCACCCCTGAATTGAGGGTAGAGCTGAAGGAAGGGCTGTCTGAAAGAGATTGGACATTGTTTCAGCATTTACTATTGGTTTATGACAACGTCAACCTGCTTGCTGTAATGAACAAAGCAGAAAAGACCGAAGCGGTTGAAGAAGGCGTTTATTTGTGGGACACCCTCGAGTCAGCGCTGGAACAACCTGAACTGCTGCGGCCCTATATGACGAAGTTCATCAGAAGTCAGCAGTCAGAAACGCCCTTGCATCCCAACCTCTCCCCTGAGAATGAGCTTACTACTTTCTATTATGAGGAGATGCTCGCCCTAAAGTACGGCTTTTTGCGCAAGTGGTTTACCTTTGAGCTCAACCTGAAGAATGCCTTGCTGGTAATTACAGCTAAAAACAACGACATTCCTTACGACAAGCAGATTATCCAGGCCAATAAGGCTGCCGTTAAAATTGCACGCAGCAATGCACGCGATCTGGGACTCACCTCGGAATGGCCCTGGATTGAAAAGTTATTACAGATCTCTGAAATGCCCGATCTGCTTGCCCGTGAACGGGCTATTGACCTCATGCGCTGGGAATTTCTTGACGAATACAATATCTTTAAATACTTTTCGCTTGAAGTGCTTTTGGCCTACTATATTAAGCTGAGCATCATTGAACGCTGGTTGAAACTCGATAAAGCCACCGGTGAAGAGATGTTCAGGCAACTGCTTGACGATCTGCAAAATAGTTATGAATTTTCTAAAGAGTTCTCAATAAAAGATGGAAGAAAATAAATTAACCACCGGTACGGTTACAGGCATTATTGCCAACCTGGTTATTGTAGAAGCCGTTGGTCCGGTTTCGCAAAACGAAATCTGCTTTATCAATCTGGCCGGTGTAAGGCTGATGGCTGAAGTCATTAAAATAATAGGCAACAAAGCTTATACACAGGTTTTTGAAAGCACCCGCGGCCTTAAAGTGGGCGAAAGTGTTGAGTTTATGGGGCATATGCTTGAAGTTACCCTGGGCCCCGGCATACTTTCGCGCAACTTCGACGGCTTGCAGAACAACCTGGATACCATGAAAGGTACTTTTCTGCGCCGTGGAGAATATACCGATGCCTTCGATTATGACGAAGCCTGGGAATTTACTCCGTTTGCCAAACCCGGCGATGTAGTAGTTGCCGGCGACTGGCTGGCCGAGGTAAAAGAAAACTGGATTGGACACAAAATTATGGTGCCTTTTAAGCTTGAGGGTAAATTCACCGTTAAAAGCATCAATGCTGCCGGTACCTATAAAGCTTCGGACACCATCGCCGTTATTACCGGCGAAAAGGGCGAAGAAGTGAAGGTTACCATGCTGCAGAAGTGGCCGGTGAAAGTGCCCATCAAAGCTTATGTAGATAAACCGCGCCCCTTCCGTTTGATGGAAACCGGCGTACGTATTATTGATACCATGAACCCCATGGCCGAAGGCGGTACCGGGTTTATTCCTGGTCCTTTCGGATCGGGAAAGACCGTGTTACAGCACGCCCTGTCAAAACAGGCCGAAGCCGATCTGATTATCATGGCAGCCTGCGGCGAGCGCGCCAACGAGGTGGTGGAAATCTTTACTGAATTTCCCGAGCTGATAGACCCCCGCACCGGACGCAAACTTATGGAACGTACCACCATTATTGCCAATACCTCCAATATGCCCGTGGCCGCCCGTGAAGCATCGGTTTACACCGCTATGACCATCGGGGAATATTACCGCTCAATGGGGCTGAAAGTATTACTGCTGGCCGACTCCACTTCACGGTGGGCACAGGCTTTGCGCGAAATGTCGAACCGAATGGAAGAACTTCCCGGACCCGACGCTTTCCCCATGGACCTCCCGGCCATTATTTCCAGCTTCTATGCCCGCGCCGGTTACGTAAACCTGCGCAATGGCGAGGCCGGCTCCATTACTTTTATTGGAACCGTATCACCGGCAGGGGGTAACCTGAAAGAGCCGGTAACCGAATCAACCAAAAAAGTAGCCCGCTGCTTTTATGCGCTCTCGCAACAGCGCGCTGACAGTAAGCGTTATCCCGCGGTGGACCCCATCGACAGTTATTCAAAATATCTTGAATATCCCGAATTACAGGAGTACCTGGCCGAGCATATTAGTCCCGGCTGGCTCGACAAAGTATTGGATGCCAAAAACATTCTGCTCCGAGGTCGGGAAGTGTATGAACAAATCAACATCCTGGGTGATGATGGAGTGCCCATAGATTATCATCTGCGCTACTGGAAATCGGAAGTTATTGACTTTGTGATTCTTCAGCAGGATGCTTTTGACGATATTGACGCTTCTACCCCTATTGAACGGCAGCGGGAAATGCTGCTAAAAGTTCTGGACGTCTGCAATACCGACTTTGATTTTGAAGGTTTTGAAGCAGTCAACCCTTACTTTAAGCGTATCATCAACGTATTTAAACAGATGAACTATTCAGAATATAAGAGCGAGGATTTCAAAAAGTACGAAACCGAGCTTGAAGCAATCATCAACGAAAAGAAAGTGGCCTAATGGAAACCAGCGGATTTAAGAAGATATATACCAAAGTTACCCAGATTACCAAAGCCACCTGTTCCATACAGGCAACGGACATTGGTTATGACGAACTGGCAACCGTTAACGGACGCCTGGCCCAGGTGGTAAAAATTCAGGGCAATATCGTGACCTTGCAGATTTTTTCGGGTACTGAAGGTATTCCCAACAATGCCGAAGTGATTTTTACCGGCAACCCTCCGGCATTGAAGGTGAGCGATGAACTGGCAGGCAGGTTCTTTGACGCTTATGGTCATCCCATTGATGGCGGACCGGAAGTGGAAGGTGAATTACGCGAGATTGGCGGCCCGTCGGTAAATCCGGTGCGTCGTAAACAACCTTCCGAGCTTATTGCCACGGGTATTGCCGGCATCGACCTGAACAACACCCTGGTAACCGGTCAGAAAATACCCTTTTTCGCCGACCCCGATCAACCATTTAATCAGGTAATGGCTATGGTAGCCCTTAGGGCGAAGGCCGATAAAATTATCCTTGGCGGGATGGGACTGACCAACGACGACTACCTGTATTACAAGCAGGTGTTCGATAATGCCGGTGCCCTCGACCGAATCATCAGCTTTGTAAACACCACGGAAAATCCACCGGTAGAGCGTTTGCTGGTGCCGGATATGGCACTTACTGCTGCCGAATATTTCGCTTTCGACAAAAAGCAAACCGTACTGGTACTGCTCACCGATATGACGCTTTACGCCGATGCACTGAGTATTGTATCCAACCGCATGGACCAGATTCCTTCCAAGGACAGTATGCCGGGTTCACTCTACAGCGATCTGGCCAAAATATATGAAAAAGCGGTGCAGTTTCCTGAAGGTGGCTCCATCACCATTATCGCGGTAACTACCTTATCGGGTGGCGACATTACGCACGCCATCCCCGACAATACGGGTTATATTACTGAAGGACAGTTGTTCCTGCGCCGTGATTCTGATATCGGAAAGGTAATCGTTGACCCCTTCCGTTCTCTTTCGAGGCTGAAGCAATTGGTTATTGGTACTCAAACCCGGGCCGATCACCCTCAGGTGATGAATGCTGCGGTACGTTTGTATGCCGATGCAGCCAACGCCAAAACCAAACTGGAAAATGGTTTCGACCTCACCGATTATGATGAGCGTACCCTAAGTTTCGCGAAAGATTATTCAAACGATCTGCTGGCTATTGATGTTAATATTGATACCACAGCCATGCTCGATAAAGCCTGGGAGTTGTTTGGAAAACATTTCAGCAAAGCAGAAGTGGGAATTAAACAAGAGTTTGTGGATTTATACTGGCCTAAAGATTAAAGTTGTTTTATGAAGAAGTTAATGATATTTACCGCACTTATGTTACTGTTGCTCCCCGCTGTTTTCAGCGCAGAGCCGGGTAATGGATTTGCCGGTGAGGATTCATTAACAGGTAAAAAGCTAAAGTCTAAGCGAAATCCCAATATTGAATTTTACGCTTACGGAGGATATGCCTTCGGCTTTACCCGTTATACTGCGGACTACTATCGCCTTGGGCAGGCATTTACTTTTCGTAAGGGACTAACCTCCATGTCGGCATTTGGCGCGGCGTTGGAATTTAAAATAACAAATGATTTCCAGTATAGTGCTGAAATATTGCCTTCAGTACTTTTCGACTACCGCTTTTATCCGCTAAAAACCCGCATATCGCCTTATATTAAAGCCAATATTGGATTAATGTTGGGCAACAATCTTGATGCTGGTGCAGGATTAGGAGTTATTCTTCCCATCAGGAGAACCAAAGGAATTGTAATTGAGGCTCTTATAAGTACTTTTTACTTCGGGTTTACGGAATTAAATTACGACAAACAATTCATTTCGAAAGACGCAAGTGCCACTTCAGTCGCGTTTAATGTTGGTTACAAATTCTGAACAAACGTTCACATTTAGAAGAAGCAAAAACAATGGCTATAAAATTTCAATATAACAAAACCTCTTTGCAGGACCTCAACAAGCACTTGAAGATGAGGGTTCGGGCTTTACCCACCATCAAAAACAAGGAGGCTGCCCTGCGTATGGAGGTTAAAAAGGCCAAAGATAAAGCCCAGGCTTTGAACCAGCAACTCGAAGATGCCGTTGCCAGTTACCAGGGAATGGTCAGGTTGTGGGGAGAGTTTGATATGAGCCTGGTAAAAGTAGAAGATGTGGAACTTTCTGTTCGCAAAATTGCCGGCGTGCGTATTCCGGTGCTCGAAGATGTAAAGTTCCGAATGGAAGAATTTAGCCTGTTTAATAAACCCTCGTGGTTTATCGAAGGCGTTGGTATTGTTAAAAAATTGGCAAGCATTGGCATTGAGAGTGAATTTTTTAACCGCAAAATGGCCCTGTTAGAGCATGCCCGCCGCAAAACCACTCAAAAAGTAAACCTGTACGAAAAAGTGCAGATTCCCGGTTATGAAGAGGCCATTTTAAAAATCAAACGATTTATGGAAGACGAGGAGAACCTCTCCAAGTCGGCCCAGAAAATTGTTAAAGACCGTCAGCAAAGGATGGAGGAGGAGGCTTTATGATTGTTCCTATGCGAAAATATTCCTTCCTGGTGTATCACAAAGAGTACGATGACTTCCTGCTGAAGCTTCGTGAACTAGGCGTGGTGCATATTATTGAACGGGAAGGTTCGGTTACCGAAGATGTTTTGGCCCGATTCCAAAGGGCAGAAGAAGTGAATAAACTGATTCGTTTTCTCGATTCCAGAGAAGTTCAGCCCGAGCTAAATGAAAAAAAAGCCGACGCAGCCACCATTGTGGCTGAACTTGAAGAAATACAGGCCGAATATGCCCGGATTGACCAGCAAAAGGCGCTCCTGACTAAAGAAATTGCCGAAGTGGAGCCCTGGGGCGATTTTTCACCAGACCAAATCCATGATCTTGAAGAAAAAGGATTCAAAATCAGACTCTTTATCACGCCATTGAGAGATTGGAAGCAGGATTTGTCTGACAATGAATCGATCTTTGAAATCAATCAGAATGCCGGGTTGGTTTATTTTGCCGTAGTGGATCAGGGCAAAGAGATGCCGGCAGATTTTAATGCCGATGAAGTAAAAGTACCAGCCCGTTCGTTGAGCCAGATAGAACAACAGGAACTTGCGTTAGAGAAGCGCCAGATTGAATTGAATGGTCGGGTAACTGAAATAGCAAAATGGTATATTCCTACCCTGCACAGCTACGAACAAGAGCTTTTGCAAGATGCCGAGCTGAAAAAGGCCTTTGAAACCACAGAGAAAGTTGCTGATGAACGCCTGAGCATCCTCGAAGGATGGATTCCAGCAGGGGCCGCTGAAGTTCTCGACAAATTTCTGGATGCCCAGAGTGTGGTTTATCTCAAAGAATCGCCCATTCCTGGTGATAAAGTGCCTATTTTGTTGAAAAACAAAGGTTTTGCAAGCAAATTTGAAGTGCTCGGCGAGCTATACGCACTGCCCAACTACCGCGAACTCGACCTCACCCCGTTTTTCGCTCCTTTCTATACCATCTTTTTCGGCTTTTGCATTGGGGATGCCGGTTATGGTATTCTTCTCACTCTGGCGGCCTTGTTTGCAAAACGCAAAGTCTCCAAGGATATGAAGCCTATTGCCTCCCTGATTTCGTATCTGGGGATATCCACTTTTATATTTGGCATTATCAGTGGAAGTTTCTTTGGAATTGCTTTGTATGAGACCAATCTTCCCGTTTATCGTGATTTACAGGCCTTTTATTTAGCCAACAACACCGATATGAACAACATTTTGTTCGCCATGGCGCTTGTTTTGGGCGGCATCCAGATACTCTTTGGGATGGGTGTTAAAGCGGCCAACGAAACCGTGCAGTTCGGCATAAAGTATGCGCTATCTACCATCGGCTGGATTCTACTGTTTGTGGGAATTGCCGCCATCGTAGGGTTAAGTAAATTTGCCGGTGTACCCATGGACACCCTGAAACCTCTGCTTTATGTTATTCTGGGTATCAGTGGGGTGATGATATTGTTTTTAAATTCGCCCGGCAAAAATATTTTCATCAATTTGGGGTTGGGTTTGTGGAATACCTATAATATGGTTACCGGTGTTCTGGGCGATTTGTTGTCCTACATCCGGCTGTTTGCGCTAGGGATTGCCACCGCCATTCTCGGCTTTGTATTTAATAGTCTGGCTATGTCAGTGTCAGGTGGCTTTTTTGGGGCCATCTTTATGGTCATCATCCTGATTATTGGTCACAGCATCAATTTGTTTATGGGAAGCCTGGGCGCCTTTGTGCATCCTATGCGCCTTACCTTTGTTGAATTTTACAAAAATGCCGGCTTCAGTGGAGGCGGCAAAAAATATCACCCTTTCAGAAAATTAACCTAAGTCAAATCAATACCTAATTACTAAACTATGGAACCTATTGTTGTAGCTTACCTTGGCATTGGCCTCATGATTGGATTGGCCGGTATCGGCAGTGTTTTCGGTGTATCCATTGGAGGAAATGCTTCTCTGGGCGCATTGAAGAAGAATCCCGATGCATTTGGTAATTTCCTTGTACTCAGTGCCTTGCCCGGTACTCAGGGACTTTACGGATTTATGGGATATTTTATCCTTCAGGGATTTCTGACCCCTCAGATTACGCTGGCACAGGCTATTGCCATTTTTGGAGCCGGTCTCGTGCTGGGATTTGTTGCCCTGATTTCGGCAATAAAACAAGGGCAGGTGTGTGCCAATGGAATTGCTGCCATCGGTGCCGGCCATGATGTTTTTGGTAATACCCTTATTCTTGCGGTATTCCCTGAGTTGTATGCCATTATTGCTTTTGCGGCAACTTTCCTCATCAGTACCAGCATCTAACCGATAAAAAAGGAATACTTTTTGCTAAATGGGCACTGCCGGTGTGTAACCGACAGTGCTTTTTTGCGTTTAATTAACAAGGGCAAAATGCCACAAGGAACAAAGACGCTAAGTTGCACTAAGACTTTTTTGAAGACTTCTTCATATTCTACCTTCCTTTGGGTGAAATATCGTTTTTAAAAATAACTTCGTGTGCCTTTGTATCTTAGAGTCTTCGTGGCTAAAAAAATAAACATGGCTTCAATCTAAACCTAATTGCCACAAAGGCACGAAGTCACCAAGTGACACTAAGACTTTTTGGATTAACCTTCAAAATTCTTAGTGTATCTTCGAGTCCTGGTGTCTTAGTGGCCATATAAACATAAAAATGGAAACAAAAAGCGAATTTAAAGTAAAAGGCGAAGAACTGCTCGCCAAAATCAGGGAACTCATCCATCAGGGAAATGTGACCCGCATCATTATTAAAAATGAAGAGGGAAAGACTTATCTCGAAATTCCGGTAAATGTTGGCATCGTGGGTGCATTGCTTGCGCCGGTGCTTGCAGCAGTAGGCGCCCTGGCAGCGCTGGTAGCCAATTTCACCATTGAAGTGGTGCGGAAAGAGGGATAAGCAATAACCCCTGTCAGGGTTTGATTGCTTTTTTTAGTCAGGGATAAAAGATGAGATACACGCACCGACCCTGGCCTAACACTATCAGGGGTGAGTTTTACATTTAGCGAAGGATTGCGCCCTTACAGGGCTAGAGGTGAAGTCGCATTCTATAACCCAGGGCTACACCCT
>Ga0265295_1002894_pt1 | contig 26023 bp, 23 predicted proteins | sample Munlansysbiofilm_FD_192503 | JGI IMG/M metagenome (GOLD analysis project Ga0265295, IMG submission 192503) | Leachate microbial communities from a municipal landfill in Southern Ontario, Canada - Methane capture system biofilm | ecosystem: Engineered > Solid waste > Landfill > Unclassified ... | reverse complement strand
GAAGCGAGACGGTGACCAGGGTGTAGATCGTCTTCGCGTACCCGTACTCCGTGTTCCACGGCGAGAAGAAGAGGGGCATCGAGAGGAGGAAGAACACCAACCCCCAGAACCGCAGGCGGGACAGCCAACCGCCCGGCGGCACCGTGGGACCGCCGCGGCGTCCCTTGCCTTTCCCGGCCTTCCCCGTGGGCACGCGGGAGTCTATCCCGGCCCGGCGGCGGAGGGCAAACCGCGGGCGAGCTCCCGCACCCGAGCCCAGCCCCCGAGTGCCCGCACGAGCGGGATCACAGCCGGCCACAGGCCCGGCCGCGCCACCACCGCCTGAACGAGACGGGACGGATAATCGATGTCCCCCTCCGCGGCGACGAGGCGGTGGAGCTCAGGGCGATCGAGCGCCGCGACGACCCGGTCGAGCTCCCCATCCCGAAGAGAGACGAACGCCACCCGGCCGCGGAGCCCGAACGCGATCTCGTCCCAGAGTAAAGCCCGCCAACGGGCCTCGTACTCCCCGAGGTGATCTGGCCGCTCCGCCGCAACCTCCCCGGCGATCCGGGCCGCGATCGCCCCAAACAGGAGCCCACCCCCGGAGAGGGGCTTCACCTGGCCGGCGGCATCGCCGACGAGGACGACCCTCGGCCCTGCCGTGCACGGTGCGGGGCCGAGCGGGATGAGCCCTCCCTCCCGGCGAACGACGCGCTCCCCGGGGAACCGATGGGCGAGGAACCGGTCGAGGAGGGAGTACGCCCCGCGCCCAGCCACAGTGAGGAGCCCGGCCCGCACCGTCCCCTCCTCCGCCGGGACGACCCACGCGAACCCACCGGGAGCGAGTTCGTTCCCCACGTGGACCTCGACCTCGTCCCCGCCCTCGGGAGGCGACGCGGCGACAATGGCCTGCACCCCGACCCACACCTCCGCGGACGGGGAGAGGCCCGCCCACCGCCGGACCGCGCTCATCGCCCCATCCGCCGCGACGAGCACCCCGAACTCCACGGGGCCCGTCGTCGTGTGGAGGACCTGCCCCGCCACGCCCACCGCTGCGGCCGGGCAGCACACGGTGGCCCCCGCCTCGGCCGCCCGGTCAAGGAGCCACTGATCGAGCCCCCCTCGGTCGAGCACGTACCCCTTCGGCTCTGCAGCGCGGAACGCAACGACCCCGCCCCCGGGAGCGCAGACGCGCACCGCCCGGACCTCGCGGAGCACAAGGCGAGGAGGCACAGCCACGAGGTCGAGAAACGGGGCCCCAACGAGCCCAGTGCAGCGCGGCGGGCGGCGGGGAGCCCGCTCAACCACGAGGACCCGGGCTCCAGCCCGCGCCGCGGCCCGGGCGGCCACCGCACCGGCCGGCCCCCCTCCGACGATAGCCACGTCGTACCCTTCCACAGCTCGATTCTCCGGCGAAAGGCCCCCCCGCGCACGCCGCCCCCCCGAAGGGAGAGCTACCCGAGCGAGGCCAGGGCAGCGGGGAGCTCGGCCAGCGTGTCGAGGGTGAGGTCGGGGACATGGAGGGGGGAAATCGGCTCCTGACCCGCGTACAGCCCGACGCGGACGCGGACCGCCCTCATCCCGACGAGCCTCGCCGGGAAGACATCGAAGTCGAGCCGGTCCCCGACCATCACCGCCTCCTCCGGCCGCACACCGAGGCCGTCGAGGATCATCCGGAAGAAGAGCGGGGACGGTTTCCCGATCCCCATCCCCTCCGACACGCGCCGCCAGCGGAAGTGGCCGAGCAGCCCTGCCTCCGCGAGCCGGGACAGGACCGCTTCCGGCTGGTTCGCGGCGATCGCGAGGGGATAGCGGGCCGCGAGCGTGGGAATCGCCTCCCGCGCCTCGGGCCGGACCGCGACGCCGCGCGGGTTCTCAACAAACGCCCGCCGCTGGTCGCGAAACGCGTCGCGAATCCGGCGGAACCGATCCACATCCGGCCGCACAAAACTCCACACCGCGGAGAGGTGGGCGTCCGGGTCGCAGCGGGCGATCGCGGCCCCGAGCTCCCGCGCGAACTCCGCCGGGGGGACCGTGATCCCCTCCGCCGCGAGCGCGCGAATGCTGGATGCTTCCCAGCCCTCATACTCCGCCTCCTCGTCCAGGACCGGCCCACCCAGGTCGAGGAGCACCGCGCGGAGGGTCACAGCTTGTACCCGATCCGGCGCAGGAACGACCTCCGTTCCTCCCGGTCCGCCTCCCCCTCCACGCCCTTCGTCCTCACCCCGTCCACCACCCCGAGGATCCCCCGCCCCTGCTCCGTCTCGGCGACGATCACCTCCACCGGGTTCGCCGTGGCGCAGAAAATCCCGCACACCTCGGGGACGAGCTTCACCGCAGTGAGGACGTTGATCGGGTACAGCCCGCGGAGGAGGATGAGGAACGCGTGGCCACAGGCGAGGGCAGAGGCGTTCCGCGTGGCAAGGTCCGTGAGTTCAGGATCCGTCCCCGACCAGCGCACGAGGGCCGGGCCCGACGATTCGCAGAACGCAAGCCCGAACTTCGCCCCCGGCACAGCGGTCACCAGCGCCTCGTGGAGGTCCTCCACCGTCTTGATGAAGTGGGCTTGCCCGAGGATCAGGTTCACATCATCCGGCTTCTCGATCCGCACCGTCTTTAGCTCCATATCCTCCTCCCGGTTGACCGCCCCGCCGCCCAGCCAGCGCCCCCTCGCGTTCAAAGAGGACGATCCCCTCCCGCAGGGCCCCATCCACGACCCCCGCGTGTACGGGAACACGTCCCCCCCAACGCCCATTCCCACCGGCTGAAACCGCGGGATGCGATCGTGAAATGGTACAACGGAGCGATCGGGCACAATCAAGACATCCGCATCGCTCGGCGGCGTGCAATCGCCCCGGGCCATGGACCCCAACAGGACCACCGCGAGAATGTCCGCTTCACGACCCCTCTCCCTCGCCCCCTCCTCCAGTCGGGCGAGGATCCCTTGCCGGTCAATCTTCCAAACCCTGATGCTCACAGCAGGCTACCACCTCTATCGCATCGTCCAGCGAGCCTAAGCTTCGGCCCGCGTGTAGTGGCGGAACGCCGACCCCGACAGATGGGCATCCGGGTACCGGGTGGGGACGTAGCGACGGTCCAAGGCTCGCGCCCTCCCAAAGAGCTCCTCTCCCGGCCTTACGGTGTCGGGAAGCCCGGCGAGGAGTTCCAGGAGCGAGTGGCCTCATGCGATCTGCCCGTACCTCATGGGAAGGACCTTCGCCACGGCCGCTTGGTGCGCTGCGGAGCACGCCCAAGCGTAGTCCCCCATCGCCCTCCTGCGCTCAGCATGAGCGAGCTTGCCCCTTGCCTGTTCCAGCCAATCACGGAACCGGTTCACGGGAACAATTATAGTCCGGGATGGATCACGGCCGAAGGTAGAAGAGCACGCTCGCAAGCCCGCACAGCGCCTCGATCCCGATCAACACGAGCACGAGCGACCGCTCACGCAGCCCCCCAGTGAACTTCAGGACCGCCTGGGGTAGGCTCACCGGGCCGCGGGTAGGGCAACGGAGCTTCCCGTCCTCCCCGAGCTCTCCCCACCACCCTTTGCTCGGGAACCCGTGGGCCGCCTTGAACAGGAAATCAACCGCATAGGGCACGATCACGATCACCCCGGCCACCTCGAAGTTGCCGATGATGCAGGCGGAAGCGAGGATCGCCCCGATGGAGAGCGTCCCCACATCGCCGATGAAGATGCGGGCTGGGTACCAATTGAAGTAGAGCATCCCCAGCAGTGCCCCCAGTCCACACAAGAGGAGGAGCAGCGCTGTCGCTTGCCCCGTCTGCCAGGCGATCACCGAAAGGCTCCCCATGGCCACGATCCCCATCCCGACTTCGAGGCCGTTGAACCCGGCCAGCATGTTGACCGCGTTGGCGGCGCCGGTGACCCCGAGCGGGACCAGCACCAAGGGGTAGTAGATCCAGAAGTTGACCCTGCCCACAAACGGTATCCACACGGTGCTATGTCCCGCGCGCACCGCCATCAGCGGCACGGCCGCAAGAAGGGGCAGGAGCGCCTTCACCCATTGGCGCATGTCCAGGAGGTCATCCACCACCCCGATCAACGAGAGCATCAGGACTGTGGCGATCACGGCCAAGAGAAAGAGCATGTTCACCTGGGGAAAGAGGTGCAAAAAGCTCATCATCCCCAGCGCGAACAGGATTCCAGCGCAGAACCCCGCGACGATCGCCAATCCCCCCATCTCCGGGATCTCCGGCTGCCCGGGCTTGTTGACATCGCGCCCGACGATCCTCGCCCGGGCGCAGAGCCTTATCAGAACCATGGTGGAGAGGAACGTCGCTACCAAGGCAACACCGAACGGGATCCCGATCACGGCTCCCCCTCTGAATCACACATCGAAAGCGATGCTACGCACCGCATATCCGGAAGACAACCTCAGTGGGAACCCGCCGCCTCGTGCCCCGGCTTGCGCCGCCGGGCCAGGGCACACGCCGCGCCCCAAAGGGAAACTCCACCGGCGAGCGCGCCCGCCAAGTTGACCCCCAAATCCAGCACGGAGGGCACCCTCTCCGGCACGAGGAACTGGAGGATCTCGAGCAGGCCGCCGTAGGCAAACGCCGCCGCGATGGCGAGCCAGGGCCGGCGCCGGCCCCTCCGCGATAGCGTCCAGGCGAAGAGGATCGTGAGGAGCGCGTACCCTCCGAAATGGAACACCGTTGAGCCCCACGTGGCCAGGGCCCGGTCGAGGGCAGGGGGATAGGCTCTCCCCAGGCTCATGTACGCCAGGAACCCCATGTAGGCTAAGAGCAGGCTTCCCTTGAGCCAGGTCATCTCCTCACCGGAGCGACCTCAGGCCTTTGCCCTTGACGCCTGATCATTGACCAGCTCGGCCTCACGGGTCACCGCTCTTGCCTCGTCCCGTGCAGGAGACCGAGGATGCGGCGCACCTCCTGCGCCCGGTCCTTGCGCATCACGAGGAGCCCCTGTTCGGTTTCCACGATCACCACGTCTTTGAGGCCGATGGTGGCCACCAGGCGCTCAGGATCCGCAGCGAACACGATGCACCCCTCGGTGTCCACCCCCACGTGGTGGGCGCGGCACACGTTCCCTTGGGGATCGGCCGGGAGCACCGCCCCCAGCGCCGACCAGTCCCCCACATCACTCCACCCAATGTCAGCGGGGATCACAACGACGTTCGCGGCCTTCTCCATCACCCCGTAGTCGATGGATACACTCGGCAGGGACTCGTAAACCTGCGCCACCACTTCTCCCCAATCCGGCCGACCGAGATGGGGTTCGATCTCGCACAGCGCGGCGTGGAGATCAGGCATGTGCTTCGCGATGGCGTCGAGGAACGTGTCCACCCTCCATACGAACATCCCGCTGTTCCACAGGTATTCACCCGCGGCGAGGAACTGGGTCGCTGTCTTCCGATCAGGCTTTTCCGTGAACCCTCGGGCCCGGTAGACACCCACCTCTCCCAGTTGCCGGAGGCGGTCCCCGCGGCGGATGTACCCGTAACCCGTGGCGGGGCGATCCGGGACGATCCCCAGGGTCACCAAGTGCTCACCATCTGCGGCAACCCTCACCGCAGCATCCAGGATCGCCCGGAACCGGTCGGGGTAGCGGATGACATGATCGGCCGGCAGGGCGATCATCACCGCCTGGGAATCCTTCGCCCTCAAGACCAAACCGGCCAGGCCCAGACAAGAAGCCGTGTTCCGTCCCATCGGCTCGATCACGATGTTCTCACCGGGGATATCGAGCTGCTCCTGGACGAGGTGGGCAAACTCCTGCGGGACCACAACGTAGGTGCGCTCCGCCGGGACCAGGGGGGCGATCCGCGCGACCGTTTCCTGAAGCAGGGTCCGATCGCCCGCGAGCGGCAGGAACTGCTTGGGCTTATCCGACGTGCTCAGCGGCCACAGCCTCTCCCCCCGTCCGCCGGCCATGATCACCGCCGTCGCCTTCACCATTCCCATTCTCCTCCCCCCGCACACTGCAGACTTGGGCAATGTGGTCTTCCCTAACAGCGCGCCCCCACCCATGAGTGGCAAGCGGAGTTAGCTCATCGCAGAGCGTTTCCAAGATTATAGCTCTTCGTCTTACACCGCCCCAGCCGCCACCGCAAACGATGAACCCAAAGAATCTACTCCACGGGGTAAACTCCCTCAGGGCCTTCTCGCGGCCGGCCTGGCCCATAAGCCGGCGCAGCTCTGGATCGTCGAGGAGGTCTTAAATGGCCTTGGCCAAGGCTCCGCTCACTGCTTAGCTTACAACCCTAATGGAGGTTGAATCCCCTGGGTCTTTGCGATCCTGCGCATCCGCCTGTAGATCCTCCTTCGACTCAGCCAGTACCCGTGTTTGCGGAAGTAGTAGAAAAGGCCTTTTGCGTGTATCCAGGCCATGTGGAGGTCCTTATGTGAACGTCTTTGGGTGTAATGCACAACTTCGGCGAACGGGACATAGAGAACTTCCCAGCCGGCAAGCCACATCCGCAAGCAGTAATCCACATCTTCTGGGGCATAGAAGATCCTCTCGTCAAGTAAGCCAACCGCATCTAATGCTTGGCGTCTGACCAGCCAGCAGGCTGAAATGCAATGGTCTACCCGTACGACATCTTTGAAGCCTTCCGAATAGATCTCGGGAGGATAGAGTTCGGCTTTTTCGCCGAGCTGTTGTAACCATGAGAATGGCGAGAACTTGTGGATTTTGATTAGGGCGGTGGGGAAGCGCTTGCATGAAGGCTGGACCGAACCGTCTGGGTAAAGCAACCTTGGAGCAGCGATACCTGCCCGGGGCGCGCCTTCAAGCGCTTCGCGGAGCGCGCCTAGCGCCCCGGGCAAAATCTCAGTGTCCGAGTCGAGTATGAGTATGTAGTCACCCCGAGATTCCCGGATGGCCATGTTCCGGGATGCGGTTGTCCCCAAATTCCTCTCTAATTGAATGGTGCAAATACCGGGAATCTCTTTGGCCAGACGGGTTAGAATATCCGGTGTCCCATCTACGGATCCTCCATCGACCACGAAGACTTCCAGCTCTGTCCCAGTACGGTGTGCGTCCCCGGCAAGGCTTCGCAAGCATGCCTCGATATAGCGAGCCGAATTCCAGGTTAGGATTACGGCTGTAATCATGTTCTCACCACGCTTTCATACCCTGGTCCTTGGAGAGAGCTTGGTATACGTGTATAGTCTGAGCAGCGATATTCTCCCACGCGAGCTCCTCGCTTGCCAGCCTTTCAACTTCACCTCCCATACGGATGCGCAACTCATCGTTGCTTACGATACACGACAATGCCTGTGCAAGCGCCTCGGGATTTCCAGGTTCTACCAAAAAACCGTGCGTCCCATCCGTAATGATCTCCGGAAAGCCCCCTACACGCGACGCAATAACCGGCTTGCCAAACGCCAAGGCCACCGTCAAAACCCCACTTTGATCAATCCGGCGGTACGGCAAGACCACGACATCAGCTTGGGCAAAATATGACGCTACTTCTTTCTCGTCCACAAATCGCAAGTCCCAGAATACGCGTTCCGCGATCCCCAGCCGCCGAGCCAGAAATTGAAGCGGCTCAACCGGCATCTTTGGATACCCTACAATCTGAAGGATCGTGTCCTTCGCCACTCCCTCAGGAAGGCGCGCAAACGCTTCAAGGAGGACATCCACACCTTTATAGGGCTTGAGCACACCGAAGAACAGAACCTTCTTCTTCCCAGCCAGCTGAGGGGGTTGCTCGGACCCTCCTAGACTCCCGACGAGTTCACGGTAGTAGGTGAAGACACCATGGGAGATCACGGTTACGCGCTCCTCGGGCAGCGTAAGTTGGCTCACAAGTGCCTCTTTCGAGTACTGCGTATGAACAATGTAGTGATCGAAGCGTTTGAAAGCAGACATCACCCCCATAAGTTGGAGACGAGACGAAGGCGCGCCGTGGAAAGGCTCGGTATCATGCACTGTGAGCACAAGCGGGGCGATCCTGCGTAACCGTCGAAGAAGGAACCTATCAACCGCTGGGAATGGTACCCATTGAAAATGGATAATATCTGGCTTCCACCGCCGCAGGCGGCACAACAGCCTTTCCATATCAAATGGGTGCTCACACCCTTTGAGATAGGTACGCACTTTTGTCTTGTTCAGTCTGCTGGTGATCGGGTAGAAGTGTTCCCAGCGCTCGTAGGCCGTACCCTGAGTCCACGGCCCGAGTGGTATTCGGGTAGTAACCAGCGCTACCTGGCACCCCTGTTGGGCAAGAGCACCGGCTAGACAGTGATCGTACGGTGGTGTAAATCCCGACGGATCAATGACCGCAATCCTCATGTTGTAGGCCTCCTAAAGCTTGGTCCGTAACACACCGTATGGTGGCCCTCTTCCGCTAGACACATAGCTCTACCCTCCCTCTGAAACACCCTCTTCATTATGGCTACCCCTCGTTTCTAAGCCAAGCAGCGCGAGGTAGTGGGCAACCGCATTATCAACCGTAAACTGCTTGGCTCTCTCCTTTAACGGAGCGGGATTATGCAGCGTGGCCAGGGTGTGGAGAATCGCGTCTGCCAACGCATTCGTGTCTCCCACTGGCACCAATTTCCCAAAGCGGCCATTGTCGAGGATCTCACGAGGGCTGCTTGGACAGTCAGTAGATACCACTGGTACCCCAAGGGCTAGCGCCTCAATTATAGCTGTAGAAAGGCCTTCCCATATAGAGGACAACACAAACAACGAGGCGCGGGCAAGATAGGGATACGGGGATTCCACAAAGCCTGGTAACCACACGTCGCTTTCTAATCCGAGGCATCGCACAAGATCCTGAAGGTGTGGCCTTTCCTCTCCTTCCCCAAGTATTGCCAACCGAGCGTCACGTCGCTGCCTCACCTTCGCAAACGCGGCTATGAGCGTCGGGTAGTCCTTGGCAGCGGTTAAGCGACCGATGGACAGAATTACCGGAGGCCCTCCCCGAGTAAACCAAGGATGATCAACATGTTTCTGGGCCGCAGCAAAGAGGTCCTCACTTACTACAGGGTTGTAAACCACGCTGATGCAGTCCCGTGATAGCCCCAGGAATTGCGCCAGGTCATCTGCTACTCCATTTGACACCGCTACGACACTGTCAGCGTGCGGGTAAAGCCAACGCGCCAGCAGCGGCACAACCACCCTTTCCCTAAACCTCACGGCATGCTGCACGTGCTTTGACAAAGTGGTATGCACGCTCACGGCCACGCGAGTTGAAACCCGAGCCAAGAATTTTGCCCATATGGCTACAACGTTGGCGTAGTCCTTGGCAGACACCAAACCCTCTGGTCTTGTTGTACGTAAGTACCTGGCAAGAGGAAAAAGACTGGTCAACACGCGGCTTGCGTGCAGATCGACAACGCGCACGTTCGTGGGAACTTGACGTAAATACTCGCCCTGAGCTTTGACCATCACCAAATCCACAGACGCTCCCCACTTAACGAACCCGGCAGCAAGGTTGATCATGACCCGCTCAACGCCCCCAATGCCGAGCGACGGAAGAAACAACGCTATTCTCGGCTTCTCTTTGGCCAGACTCACCAGCGCCCCACCGCCTTCCTGTACACGTCCATGATGATGCGCGCCGATTTCTGCCAAGAGAACTCCCTAGCACGTATCTTGGCTCGCCTTTGCAATTCAAACCGTTTCTCCGGGTTGCTTACCAGATTTGCCACGGCCTCCACCATCGCGTGGACGTCAGTGCAGAGAACGCCGACATCTCGGCCCAAAACCTCCCTCGCCGCAGGGATATCCCTCACTATACACGCGTGGCCTGTAGCCATCGCTTCCAATAAGGCGAGGCCAAACCCCTCATAGTAGGTCGGGAAAATGAACATATTTGTGTACCCTAACCACCGGAGGACTTCCTCATGAGGAACCGCCCCAAGAAGACGGATGCGCGGGTCTCTGACTGCCAGTGCCTGAAGAGACCTTCTCTCAGGACCGTCACCAAGAACAAGAAACTCGACCTTGAGGTCTGGTACCTGAACGAACGCTTGTGCGAACTCCGCGATCCCCTTTGAGGGACTAAGCCGGCCTACGTAGATGAGCCGGGGGGGATCCTCTAGGCGCTTGCAGCAACCGATGTTATGCACATGCTCTGGAACAGCGTTGGGGACAACGGTCACACGTTCAGGGGGGACCCCGTAAAACTCCATCACCTCTCGTTTCACTTGCTCGGAAACTGTAACGATATGTGTCCCTTTCCGGATACTTATGCTCTCAGGCACAACATAATGTAGGTATCCCACCAAATGCCGCATTCTCTTGGCTGGGCGAGCGGTGCGCCACGCGCGGCGCCAATCGGCCTGCCAGCTCCCATGCACGTGTGTCACCACAGGCACTGTTTGCGGCAAAAGAAAATCCGTCCCGCTATGGCTGTGGATCAAATCGATCTTGGTCTCTCGCAAGACCCTTACCGCAAGCCGCTGGCTGGTCCACGCTCTCTGGACGGGAAACCGCGGGGAAGGAAACGTGCAGATCGGCATGGAATAGCGTTCTGCAAAATCTCCATCCCTTTTCGCAGTAACCAGGTGATAATCCACCTCTGACGCAAGAAGGGGCAGAAGATTTACGGCCGGCTGGCTTAACCCCTCCTCGACATACAGAACTCGAAGACGCCGCGCCGTCCTTTCCTTTCTCGACTCGCTCTTGTTTATCATGCTCATCCCACAGGGGTCCCCGTCCTGCTAACCTTTGTTGCTCTGGAGATCGCTCGGTTCTGCGCCATGATCAACCCAATCAAAGCCCACACTACCGCCTCGTGAAGCACGGTGAGAAACAGCCCGCCGATCAGAACAGCCAGAAGGCCATACCTGGTCCCTCTCGCAAGAAGGCCAAACCTGCCCTGCGCGATCTTGCAGAGATGGCTAGTGCTCTTCCACAAAGCCCAAAGGAGCCAAACCAGCGCAAGAAGCCCTAGCAGCCCAAGTTCAGCAGCAACCGCTACATAGGTGTTGTGGGCCCCTTGCTCACGAACCTCATCTGAGTACTGGGTGACTCGATACCGAAAGTTTTCCCACCCCACCCCCAAAGGAAACCTGTCCATTGCCATCTCAATACCTGCCTGAAAAAGGTGGAACCGATACCATAAGCTTAGGTCAACTTGGCGAGCCTGTGCAGGATTTTCCGCAAGGGCCCGCGCGAACTCAGATATCGTGCCGATCCGGGAGGTTGCCGCATCAAGGACACCGCCACCGAATGTGGCCAACAGCACAAGGCCGGCCATGACTGCTAAAGCGGCTTTCCAAAGGCGCAGTCGATGTCTCTCGCGCCACAGAACGGCCGAACCCACAAACGCAAGCGTTATGTAACCAGCTCGGGAAAAAGTCAGAAGGACAGCCACCACTTGCACGGCGACGCCAAGAGATAACAAAACGCGCTGCCATCGCTTCCGACAGGTCAAACCAAGATAGAGCGAAAGGCATGTCAGCACAACGAGCGCAAGCGCTCCATAGTTCGGATCGCGGAATGGCCCTGTTGCCCTCGTCTCAATTTCTACCCCAATGGTCTGCACAAAGATGCGTTGACCCAAAATCCTGGCCACCTCTTGTGGTGCTACAAATTGAAGAATGACCAAAACTCCAAAAACCATCCCGCCTATAGCTAAGCAGGCATAAGCACGCCCCAGAAGAACTTCGGAAGAAATTACAGTGCAGATAATCACAGCCATTGCAACATCGAGCACAATGCTCATTAAACTAGTGAGGAAGGCCGGACTTATAGGGGCATAAAAGGACGAGAGAACGATGGAGACAACAAGCATCCCAAAGGAAAGAATAAGACCGACATTCCGACTTGGCATGACCCACGCCCCCTGAGGGGCACCTAGCTGCGTCACTAGCCACAATAACGAAAGAGGCCCGAGTATTAAACCAATCGCCTTCACCACACTCACGCCAGGCAGGATAAGTACGGAATGGAAGGGGACTGCAAGCAAGAGCAGCAACACCCCCAACCGAAGTGCAGGGAGCAGCCCGCTCCCTCGGGTGGTGCGCTGAGTTGGGTACTGAAGCTCCCTGACGCCCCCTCTATCAACCACCACTTCCTCCTAGGCCGGGTGACGCACCTGGCGAACCCAGGCTACCGTACTGGGCCACCACAAGTCCTGGAACATCTTCTCCCATCTTGAGGCCCTCAGCCCCTCGCGTTATTTCCTCTGCCCAACGGTACTGCACTGACTCCTCAGAAGTGGCCAATTCGGTTTCCTCCGAACACCAACGTGTCCCTCTTCTCCGGGCCGTGCCTCCTTTTGCCGTGCACGATCTCCCCCAACACCGAGATTCCATATCCCAGCAGAGCTTGGCCGAGCCCACATAAAGAAGATTATACTTGGCATCATGCAGCTCGGTCTTGTTCCTCGCGCGAGTCGGCCGCTTCTAGGTTCCTGCGGTACTATCCGGGCAGCGGCAAGCTCAATGGGGGCGGCTCCTGTTCGTTGGAACGCCTGACCATGCAGACTAGACAGCGGGTTTTGGTGAATGCGATCACCCGGTGGATGGCCACCCTGACCCAAGGGGTGTTGGGTGTCCTCCTCGTGCGGTTTCTTCTCGGCCAACTGGGGCAGGAAGGCTACGGTCTTACAGCGTTGATGGCCACGGTCGTGTCGTTCGCTATGGTGGCCGACCTGGGTCTTGGAGGTGCGCTGGCCCGCCATCTAGCCGCACAATTGGCTACCGGAGACCAGGCTCGCTTCGACGAACTCGCTTCAACCGCGCTTGCGTTCTACCTAACCGTGGGCAGCGCCCTTGGTCTCTTGTGCGCTATGTTCGCCCACCCGATCGCTAGAGCGCTCAATGTGCCCACGGCCCTCATGCCCGCTGGCGTGTTCTTGGTACGCTGGTATGCGGCCCCAGCCATCTTGCTGTCGTTTGTCTCCCCTGTGTACTTAGGCATCGTTACCAGTGCCAACCGCTTCGACCTCGCCAACTGGATTGCGATCGGTACGAGTATCCTCCGGACGGTGAGCTTGTTCGCAATTCTGGGCCTAACAACGGCGGGGCTGTACGGTTGGGCAGCGGGAACGCTGTTCGCCCAAGGGTTGACTCTGGCCCTGACTGCCTGGGCGGCGTACCGCGTGCGCCCTGGGGTCCAGGTCCGGCTCCGCTACGCTAGACCGAGCGCCCTCGCAACGCTTTTCGCCACAGGGACTTACCTGTTTGCACTTCAGTTGACCAACCTTTTGAGTGTAAACGCCGATCCATTAATCCTTACGACATTTCTGGGACCCTCGGCGGTGGCTCTCTACACCCCGGCCGTAACCCTTACTGCCGCCGTTCGCCCCCTCGTAAACACCCTGGCTGATCAGTTACATCCCCTAACGACATCGTACTATGAGCGGGGCAACAGGCAGAACCTCCAGGTTGTTCTCGTTCGGGGAACGAAGTATACCTTTCTCCTCGGCGTGGGCGCCTGCGTGATGTTGGGGGTGTTTGCTGAACCAATCATGCGCCTGTGGCTAGAGAGCTCCTTGGGCACCCAATACCTCGTGACTGCCCAAGTACTCGTCTTCTGGGCAGCGATCGACCTTCTCTCATACGCCTCCGGCTCTCAGTGGGCTGTGCTCCTTGGGATGAACCGTCTGAGGTTCCTTGTTCTCACTCAGCTTCCATTTGCTGTTCTCAACGTGATTACATCGGCTGCTCTCGTACGGTTTACAGGCCTCGGGGTACTGGGAGTGGTCATTCCAACGCTGGTCATCGGCGCAATACGGCGCCCCATCATCATCGTTCATGCGGCTCGCCTGTGCGACATCCCTGCTAGGGACTACGTGAGGCAGGCCTACCTGCGCCCAACAGTTGTCCTCGCCCTGCTTACCAGTGCAGCGCTCGGGGTGAGAGCCTTCGCCCGACCGGAGTCCGTGGGCGCTCTGGCTATATGGGGAGTGGCTTTGGGCGTTTTGTTTGCCGTTCTGTGCTGGTGGATCGGATTTGATAGGGCAGACAGGGACACGTTGCGGAGCTTGTTCTCCTTCGGTGTCAGGCGACGAGATCACACGCCGTAGCCCAAGTTGCAGGTATAATCCAAGAAACCACCTTGAGGAGGCAACGTGCGTGAGCGCAAGCCCAGCAAGGCAGCTCGAGACGAAGGAGCGGCCCTGGATTATCCGATCGGCCAAGTGATAGCCCACGATCTGTGTGTGGGGTGCGGGGTGTGTGCGGGCGTCTGCCCTTCCAACTGTCTAGAGATGCATCTCAATCGGTACGGCGAATACCACCCGTTTCCGACCGGTTCGGCCTGTACAAATTGTGGGCTCTGCATTCGCACATGTCCCTTCGCTCCCGACAACACCCCCGATGAGACGTCGCTGGGTGCCGATCTGTTCGCGGGCGAGCCAGGCATCCGTTCTTCTTCCGAGCTTGGCTACTACGGCCCCTGTTACGTGGGGTCCGTGGGCGATCCCGAGCGCCGGTGGAGCAGGTCCTCAGGAGGGGTTACCTCCTGGTACCTTGAAACCCTCCTCCGAAAGGGCGTTGTCTCCGCCGTGTACTGCGTTGTCCAGATGAACCGTCCGGAACAGCGGTTCGTCTACAAGCGCCTGACAGACCCCGCTCAGGTCTGGCAAGCTGCCAAGTCAGCGTATTACCCAGTGGAGATCTCCGCAGTGCTGAGAGAGATCCGTGAGGATCCTAGCCCTGTAGGCATCGTCGGATTGCCCTGCTTCATCAAGGGAATCCGCAAGGCCGCTACTCAGATGCCCGATGTGAGGGAACGTGTGGTAACAACGGCCGGCCTGGTCTGCGGACAGTGCAAAAGCGCCCACTTCTGCGATTACCTCATCCGACGCGCTGGGGCTGACGAAGGGACGGTAACCTCAGTCTGTTTCAGAGAGAAGCTCCGTGACCGGCCCGCTATCCAATATGCTTTCGCTTGCTGGACTCGCACAGGAAGACTACAACCGTTGAAGGTTCACGCGGATCAAGGCTACAGTCATGCCTGGACCCATGACTACTTCAAGCTCAACGCCTGCAATTTTTGCGACGACCTGTTCGCTGAGTTGGCCGATGCAGCATTCATGGACGCGTGGTTGCCCACATACATGCAGATCCCGGAGGGAACGAGCATTATTGTGGCCCGGTCCTCTCTGGCGCAGACCTTGATCCAAGACGGAATCCGCTCTGGCGAGCTCCTAGCTGAGCCCATCACGCCAGAGGACGTTGTGAAAAGCCAGCAGGGTGGACTTCACGCCAAGCGACGGCTCCTCGGCATCCGGTTGGCCCGCGCGAAGCATGAGCCAGGCTGGAGTTGGGTCAAGCGGGTGCAGCCTGTATACGACAGCCGATGGACTGAACGCATGCTCGTCCGCTCCCGCGAAACGGCGTTGCACGTAAGCAAAGTAGCGTTTCTGGAGCAGATCGCCCTTGGTCCAGGCCTTGCCCACTTTGACCGCCGGATGCAGGCGGCTCTCCAGTGGGTTCACCTCACAGAAAGGGCCACGTCTTTTATATGTCTTCCAAAACGTGCTGGAGGTAAGTTGCTTCATCTACTCGGGCTACGGAGGTGAGCGTAGATGATCCAACCTGGGGAGAACAGGCCATTGTTCATCCTGCAGGGCAATGGCAGCGTCCTGAACCGCGGATGTGAGGCGATCCTTCGTTCAACCGTGGACGCCCTTCGTTCCGAATTCGGCGCGCCGAGGTTCGTGAATGCCCCCGCTTTGCCTCCGCACCCCGCAGACTATGTCGAGACCGATCCAGACATCATCCATCTTATCCCCCAGGAGATCAAACGCTGGTCGCCCCGATGGTGGTCTTTTCAGTTCCAGAAGCGGGTCTTCCGCCGCAGCCCCCAGATGCCATTCGAAAAGTGGCTCCCAAAGGCAGCAGCCGTTCTCGCCCTCGGGGGAGATAACTACAGCCTCGACTATGGACTCCCGTACCTCTACTTCCAGGCCATCAGGGCCACGCTGGACCGCCACAAGCCAATGATCCTGTGGGGGGCATCGGTGGGGCCGTTCTCGGCACAGCCAGACTTCGAGCGGTTCGCAGCAGGGGAGTTGCGGGAGGTGACCCTCATCTGTGCGCGCGAGCCGCTTACCGTCGAGTATTTGTCGAGCATAGGGGTAACGGAGAACGTTCGCCTCTGTGCGGACCCTGCCTTCATCCTGCACCCCGAAGAGGTGCAGCTCGCCGGTGAGGAGCGCATGATCCTCGAACAACCCTGCATTGGCATCAACCTCTCCCCACTGGCTGGTCGGTATCGGGGTGTGGATGACACTCAGGGCTGGAGAGAACTTGCACGTGAGTGCGTGACGGCGCTATCTGCAACCATACGGATGCCCATTATCCTGGTCCCCCACGTCATCGTGCCGGAGAGTGATGACCATGCGTTTATGAAGGTGCTCCTCGATGGAATCAAGGTTCCCTCTAGTAAGATCGTCCTTCTCGATCGCCGGTACAATGCCCGACAGCTGAAGTGGATCATCTCTAAGTTGGCGTGTTTCATCGGAGCGCGGACTCATGCGACGATCGCGGCACTGTCCTCGCAGGTGCCTACGCTCTCGATTGGGTACAGCATGAAGGCTCGTGGCATCAACCGCGACATCTTCGGGCATACGGAGTGGGTTGTTGACATCAGGGAGCTATCCCCCCAGTCGCTCGTCACGAAGACCATGGAACTACTCAGCCAGGCTGACAGTGTTCGTCAGCACCTTCAAGCAACAATGCCTGAGTATACACAGCGAGTACGCTCAGCAGTTGGGTACCTTCGCGAGATTGTGGAGGCCATGTAGCACTCATCTCCGCCGCCCGAACCTTGCACAGAACCCTCGGGCAGATGCCCGAAGGCGTCGTGCCACTCCCACCAAACGCACCACCACCCGCGGCGACAGCTGACTCACAAGCATCATTGAAAAGTACGAGAGATTGACCGGGACAGGCCACACACGGCCCAGGGCTTCCCGCGCTCTTCGCACCTCGCCATGTACAATCAGCCCCCGGCAATAGGAAACAGCTCTGTCGCGGCGAAATCGCCTGTAACTAGAGAAAAGCGCTGGCCGAATCTTCTCCTTCATTTCCTCCTCCAGGTACAGGCAGGAGAGGAAGTTCGATCTGATCCAGGCTTTGCTGTCCATCGTGATTGAGCTGTGCGGAAGGTTGTTGTATACCGCGATCTCTCGATCTACGAAGACCCATGGGTACTGCCCGGCGATGCGCGACCACATCTCCTGGTCCTCACCCATCCACAGGTCAGTGCGGAAGCCACCCAGTTGACGGAGGACCTCCCGCCGCACGAGCACTGCCCCAGTCCACACTATCGCCCAGCGCGCGTACGCGCTAAAGAAGTCGTCCACCAGCCCTTCCGTTCGCGCACCTCCCAGCACAACGCCCATAGGGGGCACCCGCTTTGTGCCTGCAGAGGTTCTGTGGATGAACGCGCCAGACGCCGCCGCAGCATCAGGCCAGCGTCGGAGGGCTCTCGCGAGCGTCGAGACCATATGCGGCATCAGCTCGTCATCAGCATCCAGGAAGCCGATGAGGCTGCCTGTGGAAGCCTCAATCCCGCGGTTTCGCGCTGCGCTCACACCACGGTTCTCCTGCCGGAAGTAGCGGATCCGATCCCCATAGGCAAGGCAAACTTCCTCCGTGTTGTCGGTCGAGCCGTCGTTGACCACGATGATCTCGACATCTGGCCAGTCTTGCGCAAGCGCGCTCTCAATGGCTCTAGCAACCCATCGCCCCGCATTGTAGGCTGGGATCACGATGCTCACTCGTTCGTCGCTCATGGGCCAAGTACTCTTGTACCCCCTCGTAGTAAGTCGATTATCGAGTGTACCACCCCGGCTTCTTCGGAGGTCATTCGCGTAGGTCCGGCCACGAGTGCCGGGGCCTCCGTAGGGTAAATGTTCCCGATCATCTCCAACAACTACCCAACTACTTTATGTTCAACCACCCCACCCAGTCCAGTAGCTTGAACCTCACGTGCCCCACACTATGCCATAGTGCCAGCATAGAACTCGATAATTGTCTCCACGTAATGTCTTAGGTTGAATCTTGAATGCGATTTAACAAGTTTGCAGGTCAATCGGCTCCCTGTAGAGATTGAGGTCGTTGGGTGGCAATCCTCTGGGGTGCGAGGGCATCCGCAATCGGATCAATGGCCCCGTGCAGGACGGTCTCTTCCGGGCCCTCGGCCATGATCCGGATGAGGGGCTGGGTCCCGGAGGGACGCACGATCAGGCGGCCGGTCCCGTCGAGCTTGGCCTGCGCAGCCCGGATCGCGGCCCGCACCCGGGGGTCGGCGAGCGCCGCCTCCCGGTCCTCCACCGGCACGTCCCGGCGCAGCTGGGGGTAGAGGGGGACTGGGGCCACGAGGGAATCAAGGTCGGTCCCCGCCCGGATGAGGACCCGCAGCACGAGGAGGGCGGTGAGGATCCCGTCCCCGGTCACGGCCCACGGGCGGTAGATGATGTGGCCGGAGGGCTCCCCCCCGAGGTCGCTCCCCCCTTCCCGCATCGCCCACGCCACGTTGCGGTCGCCCACATCCACCCGCTCCACCCGGAACCCCCGTGCGGTCAGGTACTGCTCGGCTCCGAGGTTGGCGAGTACGGTGAACACGACCTGGGGGGAGGAGAGCTCGTTCCAGCTGAGAAGGTACGGGGCGAGGGCGGCCATGAGCCGATCGCCCTCCACCACGGTCCCCCTGGCGTCCACGAACAGCACCCGGTCCCCGTCGCCGTCGAACGCAACGCCGAGGTCGGCCCGCTGGGCGGGGACGGCTGCGGCTACGGCATCCATCGCCGCGGCGCCAGTAGCGTTGATCCGCGCCCCGTCCGGCTCCGCGCCGAGGAGGACGAGGTCAGCCCCCAGGTCAGCGAAGAGCATCGGCGCAACCCGCGCCGTCGCCCCATGGGCGCAGTCGAGGACGATCTTCAGGCCCGCAAGAGACAGGCCAGCACCCCTCTCCCGCAGGAACGAACGATAGCTCTCCCCGACCGCCGGGCGAGGGACAACCCTCCCCGGCGGGCCAACGCGGGGCCTAGCTTCAAGGAGGGACTCCACCCGTTCCTCGTCGGCAACCGATAGTTTTAACCCATCGCGACCGTAGAACTTGATCCCGTTATCGGGGGGAGGATTGTGGGAGGCAGAGACGACGCAGCCCAGGTCGTACCCGGACTGGACCACGAGGTGGGACACGGCCGGGGAGGGGAGGACCCCCGCGAGGTCCACATCGCAGCCGGCCGCGGCGAGCCCGGACGCACAGGCCGTGGCGAGGGCCGGTCCGGAGAGGCGCGTGTCCTGGGCCAGCAGGACGTTCCCCGGGCGGAAGGCGAGCCCCGCCGCCCGCCCCAGGCGGTACGCGAGGTCGGTCGTGAGGTCCACCCCCGCCACCCCGCGCACGCCATCCGTCCCGAAGTACCGCACGCCCACCCCCTATTCAGGGTGCATTGTGACCTGGCAGCTGTGCCCCAACAAGCTACGTTGGGGCCGCTCCTGATCCCCAACTCCCGCTGCCCCACGCGCCTGGAAACGCCGTTCGTTACCCTTCGCTCTGGCTGCCGCGGGGCTGGCCGGAGTCAGCTCGTGGGGAACCCGTCTTGTCTCCTCCCTGTGGCTCAAACCGCAACCAGTGGACGAAGAACACGAGCAGAACGCCCACAAATAGCCCGAGCACCCCAGCCACAGCCACATTCATCTTCAGGCTCGTCCCAAGCGGCCCGGATACCGTGGGCCCGCGCACCACGACCACCGGCTGAGGGGTCATGGACAGCAGATCCCGTAGCGCGGCTTCTTCCTGGTCCAGTGTTGCAAGCTGGCTGTGGAGGGCCAGTTGCTCCTGAAGGCCCATCACGTACGCCGAACCGAGCCGATCCATCTCGTCCAACGCCTGCTCCGCGGCCTGAAGCCGAGCGTAGAGCAGGTCTAGCTCCTTCTGCACGAGGTAGCCACGGATGGTGGCCCCATCCCCAACACTCAGCCCCAGGACCTCAGGATTACCCTGCAACTCAGCGATCCTGGACCGAAGTTGATCGCGCCTGGCCTCGGCCCAAGCGCGGGAACGGGCCAGCTCTGCCTCCCAGTCTCCCACCTGGAGCAGTAAAACATCCCGTTCCGATTGAAGTTCACTCAGCCGCAGCACGATGGACGCCACGAGTTCAGCGGCGGCCTCTTCCTGAAGCGCAGCCACCACGCGCCCAGCGGCCCCGGCGAGGTCGTGTGGGGGAAGAGAGCCTTGAATGGTGATCTGGGCAAACGAGTCCTGCTTTCTGGCCGTAACGCTTCCCATCAGCCACGACGCGCTGACCACGCCCTCGGCAGCAACCCGCTCGAGAAGCTCCCGATCCTGCACCCGCTCCACCAGCAGGTCCGCGGTGGGAGGCGTGTAGTTATTGGGCACCCCCATCGGCCGCCCGACGGCCAACACGACCTCGGCGCGGTACACGTCCGGGGAGCGCACTGTGACCACGGCAGCTAGACCCACGGCGACCAGGACCACCCTAGGATAATCCACTTGCCCCACCACAAGACGCGAATGTAGTCCCTCAAGTCAACCTCGTACTCGTCCATCCGCCTTCCCTCCTCCTTGTCCATCTCACTTCCCATGGGAGACGGACAATACCCCGAACGGAGGAGAAGAGGCAACTTTCCTCTGGGAGAAGGGGGCCACGCGCCCTGTCATGGCCTCGTTCGGTAGCGGGGAACCCCATGCCGCCGCCGTTCTCCGAAACCGGACCCCGTCGGCCATAACGCTCGCGTTACAAACGGCGGAGCATCCACTGCCAGGCGGTCGCGACGATGGGGTCAAGGGTCGTGAACCGCGGCTCCCAGCCGAGGTCCCTCTTCGCCCGGGACGGATCGGCCACGAGGGCCAGGGGGCCCGAGGAGCCTGTGTGAGAAGAGCGGCGGGCGGCCCCGACCGCTCGGGAAAGGATGCCCCCCTCTCCTTCCTCTCCCCCCACCGGGGGGAGAGGGTCGTTCCATCTCCCTCTCCCCTTCGTGGGCGAGGGTGGGGGAGAGGTGTTTCATCACCCCCTCCCCCATCAAGGGGGAGGGGAAGCTCGGGGAAGAGGGCCTTTCCATCTCCCTCTCCCATGAAGGGGAGAGGGCAGGGTGAGGGGGGATCCTACTTTTTTAGTTCGCGCGTACCGCGGCCTCTCCTCGGGCAGGCGCAGAGCCCTGGTCGCGAGTAACCCCACAGGCTGCTCGGAATCACCCGCGCGGGCATCTCTCGTGGATCCAGACAGTCTCTTCATGCAGGTCCCGTCCAAATCGGCCGCGCTCCGGAAGGCTCGCCCACTCCTCTTCCGTGTACACCAGGAGCTCTGCCGGGACGGGAAGGTCACTCAGGTCCCACGCGCTCGCCCGCCGATGGAACGGCAGATCGCTCCAGGCGACGATGGCGACCAGGTCGAGGTCGCTCCCCACCCCCCAGTCGCCCCGGGCGTAGGAGCCGAAGTAGCCGATCCTCACCACCTCCGGACGGGACAGAGCAACCTGCGCGGCCCACTCCCGCACGGCAGCGTCTACCTGCGCTCGGTCAGGCCACTTGAGCACGGACGAACGCAACGATCTCACGGGCATACCCCAGCGCCTCCTCGCTCTGAAGCGGGCCATAGTGCTCGAACGGCGCCCCTGCAGGATGTGCGTTCGGATAACGAGTCGGCACGTAGAAATTGTCGAGGACGCGTCCCTTCTCCACCAGGTCTGGCGGTACCTGCGCCGACGGGGGCAGCTCTACGAGAAGCTTGGCCACCACGTGTCCCCACGCCTCCTGGCCCGAGTGGAGGTGCAGGGCCTTCACTGCCTTCTCCGCCGCCTGGTGGGCAATGAAACACGCCCACTCGTGACGGCCTCGATCCCGGGACTCCTCGGCCTGAAGGAAGTCCCGCTCGGCCTGGGCCAGCCAATCTCGGGCTCGGTTCACCATGGTTCCCTCACGCGGCCATTCTACCGCGGACGGCCAAGGAGACGGCCAGCTCTCTCGGGGAGGGGATCGCGGGCGCGTTCGTGGGGATGGGTGGGGGGAAGTCGGCGCGGACGAGCTACGACGCTACGCCCCCGCGTCCCCTTGGCGGTTCGGTTTCGGGAACGGCGGGCGGACACAAGGTCCACCCCTACGCGCTGCGGCGAAGCATCCACTGCCAGGCGGTCTCAACGATGGGGTCAAGGGTCGTGAACCGCGGCTCCCAGCCGAGGTCCCTCTTCGCCCGGGACGGATCGGCCACGAGGGCCGCCGGATCCCCCGCCCGGCGCGGCGCGTCCACGGCGCGGATCTCGCGGCCGGTGATCTTCCGGCAGCACTCCACCACCTCGCGCACGGTGTGCCCCCGCCCCGTCCCGAGGTTGTAGGCCGGCGCCGCCTTCCCCTCCTCGAGCGCCCGCAGGGCGAGGACGTGCGCCCGGGCGAGGTCGGAGACGTGGATGTAGTCCCGAACCGCGGTCCCATCGGGCGTATCGTAGTCGGTGCCGAAGATCTGCACCTCACGCCGCACCCCGGCAGCGACCTCGAGGACGATCGGGATGAGGTGGGTCTCGGGATCGTGACATTCGCCGATCTCGCCGTCGGGGTCAGAGCCAGCAGCGTTGAAGTACCGCAGCGACACGTGCCGTAGCCCGTAGGCAACCCCGTAGTCGTGGAGGATCCCCTCGAAGGCGAACTTCGTCCGGCCGTAGGGGTTCTTCGGGGCGCAGGATTGCTCCTCGGGGATCGGGACGCGCACCGGATCGCCGTACACGGCAGCACTCGAGGAGAACACGATCGCCCGCACCCCGGCCTCGACCATGGCATCGAGAAGGGAGAGGCCGCTCACGACGTTGTTCTGGTAGTACTTCCGCGGGTTCGCCACCGATTCAGGGACGGAGGTGTGGGCGGCAAAGTGGATCACCGCCTCGATCGGGTACCGCCGGAACGTGCGCGCAAGGAGCGCCGCATCGGCGAGGTCCCCCTCCACGAACTCCGCACCCAGAACGAGCTCGCGGTGGCCAGCGGACAGGTTGTCCAGGGCGACCACCTCCCGCCCGTCCCGCAGAAGCTCCTTGATCGTGTGGCTCCCGATGTACCCTGCCCCACCCGTGACGAGGATCATCCTCCCTCCTTTAGCTGCCCGGGGGAAAGCCGCTGCAGCCGATACCACGTAAGTCCTTTCCCCTACGATGTTCGTTCACTAGGGGTGTCCCTCCCCCACAGGGGGAGAAGGACTGAAGGATCATGGCTCCACCTGCACTTCCCCGTCATCTCCCAACCAGGTCTGCACGGCTACCTTGCCTCCCCGCACGGCGGCCCGGCGGCCGATCACGGACTTCTCGAGGGCCACGCTCTCGATCCGCGCTTCGTCCATGACGATCGCCCGGGCGATCGCAGCCCCGCGGACGACCGCCCGTGGCCCGATCGCGACGTGGGGGCCGACGGTGGACCGCTCGACCACCGCTTCCGCCCCGATGAAGGCGGGCCCGCTCACCCGGCTCCCCACGACCCGCGCCTTGCGCTCGATCACGACCGGCCCCTCGATCGTCGAATCCCCGTCCACCTCTCCCTCGATCCGCGGCTCGACCTGCGTCAGGAGGAGGCGGTTCGCGGCGAGGAGGTCTGCCGGCCGGCCCACGTCCTGCCACCACCCGTCCACCGTGAAGGGGAGGACGGGGTAGCCGTGCTCCACGAGCCACTGCAGGCAATCGGTGAGCTCGAGCTCGCCCCGGAACGACGGCTTCACCTCCCGCGCCGCCTGGAAGAGAGCCGGGGTGAACACGTACGCGCCGACGATGGCGAGGTCGCTCGGCGGATCCTTCGGCTTCTCCACGAGCCGCACGAGCCTCCCCCCCTCGATCACGGCCACCCCGAACCGCCGGGGGTCCTCCACCGGGCACAGGGCGATAACGGCGGACGGCTCTCGCGACCGAAACAGGCCCACCACGCCCGTCACCCCCTTCTCAAGGAGGTTGTCCCCGAGGTAGACGAGGAACGGCTCTTCTCCCACGTACTCCTCGGCACAGAGGACGGCGTGGGCCAGGCCCTTCGGCTCGGGTTGGAGGACGTAGGACAGGCGGAGCCCGAGCCGGGCCCCGTCGCCCAATCGCTCCCGGAACTGGCCCTCCACGCTCGGGCTGACGACGATCCCCACCTCGCGGATCCCCGTTCCCTTCACCGCGGCCAGGGCGTGCTCCACGACCGGCCTCCCCGCCACGGGGAGGAGGTGCTTGGCCTGGGTGAACGTGAACGGGCGGAGCCGGGTCCCCTCGCCCCCGCACAGCACGACTGCCTTCATGACGGAACTCATTCTAGCCAAATCCCCGATCGCCCGCGCTGGGACCGCGCGCTACGCTCGAGGGCCATGATACGGAGAGTCCTGTCGGTACTAGCCATTGCGGCGGTGGCGGGGGCAGGGTGGGCGCAGTCGGTGGCCGACCTCACGGCGGAGGCGGAGGCCCTGTTCCCGATCCGGTACGAGCTTGCGAACATGGAGCGGCTGATCGGGGTCTACGAGGCCCTCCTCGCGGCGGAACCGGGGAACGCGACTGTCCTCGCCCAGCTCGCCCAGCTTTGGTACGAGCGGGCGGTGTTTGCACCGGAGGCGGGGAAGGAAGCGATCCTCCGCACCGCGGCCGATTACGGGTTTCGCTCCCTCGGGCTCTCGGGCCTCGACGAAGGGCTCAGCCTCTCCGATGAGGAGCTCCGCGCCCTCCTCGCCCGCACCACGGACCCGGCCGCGATCCTGTGGACGGCGCACAGCTGGGGCCTCCTCCTGGGACGGATGAACCCGTTCGCAGCGTTCGCGAGCCTCAGTAAGATCCGCACGATGTACGCGCGGGTGATCGAGCTCGAACCGGGGTACTGGGGAGGATCGGGACCGCAAGCGTACGGTGCGCTCCTCGCCAACCTCTCCGACTACGGGATCCTGTTCGGGGTCAAGCTCGCCGATGCGAAGACCTACTTCGAGTGGGCACTGACCCTCGATCCGACGTACCTCGAGAACCACATCGCCTACGCCTGGGAGTACGCCCGACGGGCCAAGGATCGGGCCCTGTTCGAGGATCTCCTCCACTACGTGCTGGAAGCCCCGATCGGGGACTGGCCGTTCTGGAACCGCCATGCCAAGGCGAAGGCGGCGGAGTACCTGCACGAGGTGGATCGGCACTTCCGATGACGTGGGTGCTCCTCGTGGCCCTCATCGGGGCAGTGCTCGCGGTGCACCAACCCCCCCCGGTGGTCCCCCTCGCGTTCGATTCCGCGGCGCGGGCGGTGGGGGAGGTAGCGCGGGCCCTCGGCGGGACGGGGCGCGGGCTGCGGGACCCCTACCCGGAGGCGTCCCGCCCGGTGATGGCCGTGCTGCGCCATCTCTCCCCGGCGGTGCGGGAGGCCGTGATCGGGTGGGGGATGCGCTTCTCCGTGGGGTACCCGGCAACGGCCCTCGCCGGATTTGACCCCGACTCGCTCTTCGCTAGCTACGTCCGCCGTTACCCCAACCGGCAGTACCCGGCGATCGTCCTCGGCTCGCCGGGAGGGGGGGTAGCGCACCTCGCGGCCCTCCTCGACGCCCCGTTCCTCCCCGTGTGCGCCCTGATCGGGATCCGCCACGCGGTGCAGCCGGATGACCTCGCGGCGTACGTCGCCACCGCCCGCGCCGCGCGGGCGCTCGCCGCGCCCGGCCGGTGGGAGCTCATCGTCCACTACGACCCGATCCACGACCGGGACCTCGTCGCCCACGCCTGCCTGATCCGGGTCCGGCTCCTCTCCCTCCCCGCTCCGTACCGGGAGTTTATCGGCGAGCACCTCGCCCCAGGGGGGACGCTCATCCTCGCCGAGGGCACCTACCCCTGGCCCCAAGCGGAGCTCGGGGACGGGATCTGGCTCCAGATCGGAGGCCTGGGCGGGATCGAGCCGGAGGACTACCTCGCCTCCTACCCCCCGCCGGGGCCGACGATCGCCCGCCGGGAGTCGGAGTGGGGGTGCCCGGACGAGTTCGCTCAGGATCTGCGGACCTTCGCGGCCGACGCGGGGATCACGCTCGTGGAGGTCCCGGCGGCCCACCCGACGGACTATAGCGAGCTCGCCTACCGGGCCTACCGCGCCGCCGGCGGTCGAGACGATGTGGTGATCCTCGACTGCTTCACCTCCCTCGATAGCCGGTTCTGCAAGTGG
>Ga0265295_1002893_pt1 | contig 26023 bp, 26 predicted proteins | sample Munlansysbiofilm_FD_192503 | JGI IMG/M metagenome (GOLD analysis project Ga0265295, IMG submission 192503) | Leachate microbial communities from a municipal landfill in Southern Ontario, Canada - Methane capture system biofilm | ecosystem: Engineered > Solid waste > Landfill > Unclassified ... | reverse complement strand
ACGAAGAGGTAAAACAAATCGACGTGTACGTGGGCGATACGAAGATAGACACCGTGGCATGCCAAACGCTAAGCGCTCAAAACGGAAGGGTCTTCGACGTCGACGTACGGGGGATTTTGTACGACGTTTCCGATGCGTATCAAGAGCAGATCGAACGTATCGTGTTCAAAGATGCCGCAAGCGGGGATATTTTGCCCGAAGCATTTGTAAGCGTGTTTAGACGGGATGATGCGAAGTATAATGAACTGAGTTTTATGAAGAGCTTGGAAGAGCCGATTCAGGAGAGAATTAAGACAACTCCATACCGAGAGAAAAATGTAGGGTTTCTAGCAACGGATGAGAATTTAGATGATGTAGTTTTTATGGAGTATTTAGGAGAACTTTTACAAAAGATTAAAGGGCTTGAACTACGTATTTTTGCATTTAATTTGAGCGCTTTACAGAGAGCTAAATCATGTTTTAGTGAATTTGAAGCGCATGTGCGTTGTTTTGAGATTAGTCGCATTGACATGCTGGTTCAAAATGTTAATGTTTTTGCAATCACTCATAAAACTGCACTTAATTATAAAGTATTCGCCTTTTTGCGTGAAAAAACGAGCGTAGTTGCGGTTCATTTTAACGAGACGGCTAAAGAGATGAGCGTTGGAAGCGTTAAGGCTCTTCATCTAGAAAACAGGCATCCTCTGGTGGTAGACCCAAGTTACTTTGGTTTTACGAATGGATCACTTGAAAAATCAGGTTTTAGTATTCACAAAATGCTTTATGAAAGATTTTTAGGATTTATTGATGAGAGTGAGAACCTTCATGACTTTGCTTATATCCGATGGGTTGAGGGTGTGTTACAAAAGCGAGAGATGCGTGACTTTGCAGTAGCGTATCTACAAGCTGAATTTCGATATTCCACAGCGAGAATCTAAATGGAGGCTATTGTTCTTGCAGGTGGTTTTGGGACAAGACTCCAAAGCGTAGTCTCTGATGTTGCAAAGCCTATGGCTAAGATTTGTGGTAAGCCTTTTGTAGCATATTTGATAGAATATCTTTCACGCTTTGATGTAACAAGAGTTGTTTTGTGTGTAGGCTATAAAAAAGAGTCGATTCAAGATTATTTTCAAGCCAACTACAAAGGAGTAGAGATTGTTTATTCAGTTGAAGAGAGGGCACTTGGAACGGGCGGTGCTATAAAAAAAGCATTGCCTATGGTTGAAGCTAAAAAAGTTTTTGTGTGCAATGGAGACACCTTTTTTGATGTTGATTTAAATGCTTTTTTACATGCCATGAGGGATACTAAGATTGCTTTAGCATTAAAACCCATGCAAAATTTTCAACGATATGGAAGTGTAGTGGTTGAAGCAGGAAGAGTTGTTTCATTTAAAGAGAAAGAATTTACAAAACAAGGTTTGATAAACGGTGGTATTTATTTGATGCAAAGAGATGTTTTTCAAGATATTACAGAGGAGATTTTTTCCTTTGAGACCTTTTTGCAAGTACAAAAGAATATTGGTGGTTTTGTAAGTGATGGTTATTTTATTGACATAGGGATTCCAGAAGATTATAAAAAAGCACAAAAAGACTGTAAGGAAATGTTTTGATTATCTCAAGAACACCGCATAGGATATCTTTTTTTGGAGGCGGTACTGATTATCCAGAATATTATCTTGAACACGGTGGAAAAACTTTAGGTGTAGCTATTAATAAATATTCGTACCTCAATATTAGAAAATTACCGCCATTTTTTGACTATAAACATAGGATTGTCTATTCCAAACAGGAAAATGTAAGCCGTTTAGATGAGATTTTACATCCGTCGGTACGTGAAACACTGAAATATCTTGGTACCGATTATGGACTTTCTATCCACCATGACGGCGATATCCCCGCTCGTAGCGGTATGGGTTCGAGTTCTGCATTTACAGTGGGACTCTTAAATAGCATGTATGCACTTAATGGCACTATGAGTTCCAAATATGACTTGATGAAAAAAGCTATTCATATAGAACAAAATCTAATCCGAGAAAATGTAGGAAGTCAAGACCAAGCGTTTGCAGCTTATGGCGGGTTGAATACTATTGATTTTTTGCGAAATGGGGAGATTAGTGTTAATCCCATTATTATGAATAAGCATAGATTGTTAAAGTTTCAAGATAACTTGATGCTCTTTTTTAGTGGTTTATCCCGTACTGCCTCGGAGATTGTTGCAGAGCAAATCGAAAAAACTTCTATCAATATTCCAAATCTTCACAAAATGAAAGATTTAGTGGATGATGCTTTTTCTATACTAAATTCAAATCAAAATTTGTCTGAGTTTGGTGAACTTTTGAACTATACTTGGGAGCTTAAAAAATCGCTCTCAAGTAAGATTACAAATAGTGAAATTGATGGCATGTATAAAAAGGCAATAAAAGCTGGCGCTATAGGTGGTAAACTCTTAGGTGCCGGTGGCGGAGGTTTTATGGTGTTTTATGTGGAACAGGAGAAACAAGAGTATGTTAAAAAAGCTTTAGATGGGTATCTTCATATACCTTTTGATTTTGATTTTGAGGGTTCTAAAATAGTAGTTTATGAACCAAATTATGGGGAGAAATAAGAAAATGAATTACGAGTTGGCATATTCGACTTTTGATGCGAATGAAAAACGTGCTATGTATGATGTTATAGAGAGTGACATGTTTACAATGGGTAAAAATGTCAAAGCGTTTGAAGAAAAGTTTGCTGCTTTTTTTGGGAAAAAATATGCAGTGATGGTAAACTCAGGTTCTTCCGCTAATCTTGTTGGTTTAGCATCACTCTTCTATAAAAAAGAGCAGCCTCTAAAACGAGGGGATGAAGTGATTGTTCCATGTATATCATGGGCTACAACCTACCATCCTTTGCAACAATATGGTCTTAAATTAAAGTTTGTAGATATTGATCTGGAAACGCTCAATTATGATATAGAGGAATTACAAAAAGCTCTAACACCAAAAACGAGAATGATAGTAACAGTCTCTATATTAGGAAATCCAAACTATTTTGATGTAATAGAAAAAATATGCCAAGAGAGAAATATTATACTTTTTGATGACAACTGTGAATCAATGGGTGCAAAATACAACGGTAAATATACCGGTACGAGTGGGCTAATTAACACGTATTCAACTTTCTTTTCTCATCATATATCTACCATGGAAGGCGGTCTGATTCTAACGGATGATTTTGAAATATATAACCTTTGTAAATCACTAAGAAATCATGGATGGACAAGAGATCAAGAAGAAAATAGTCCGATTTATACTAAAAAAGATGATGATTTTTTTGAGGCGTATAGATTTATTTTACCTGGATACAATGTTCGTCCTGGTGAACTCCAAGGTGCTTTAGGTCTTGAGCAGATAAAAAAACTTCCTGTTATGATTGAGCAGAGAAGAAAAAATGCTGCCTATTTTCAAAGTAAATTTCAAAACGATACAAGATTTATCATTCAAAAAGAGGTTGGAGAGAGCTCTTGGTTTAGCTTTACGATGATTTTGCATCCACAAACGTATCTCAAAAGAGAAGTCGTTTTTGCAGCACTCAAAGAGGCTAAAATTGGTTATAGAATCATCACAGGCGGAAATTTTTTGGAGCATGATGTTATAAAATATTTTGATTATGAAGTCACGAAATCAGAAAATGCAAGCTATGCACATAACAATGGTTTCTTTGTCGGTAATGCTCCAAAAGATATGACGCAAGAGATAGATTTGCTATACACAACATTAAAGGACTTATAAGATGGGTTTAAAAATATTGGTTACGGGCGGTGCTGGTTATTTAGGGTCTGTAATGGTTCCTGAATTACTTAAGCTTGGGCATGAAGTTACTGTTTTAGATACGTTTATGTTTGGACAAAGTTCTCTTGCAGAAGTTTGTTATTTGGATAATTTCAATGTTGTAAGAGGTGATGCAAGAGATAAAGCACTTTTAAAATCTTTGACAAAAGATAAAGATGTTGTCATCCCTTTGGCCGCTCTTGTTGGTGCACCTTTATGTAACCGCGATATGTTAGGAACAGTGAGTACAAATAGGGATGCTGTGCAAACACTCAGTGATGTATTGTCTCCTGCACAAAGAGTTTTGATGCCTATAACCAATAGCGGCTATGGAGTGGGACAAGATGGTATTTATTGTACTGAAGAGACACCTTTAAATCCTATATCTACCTATGGACAAACAAAGGTAGATGCTGAAAAAATTATATTGCAGAGAGAAAATTCTATGAGTTTTAGACTCGCTACGGTCTTTGGTATGAGTCCTAGAATGCGTCTTGATTTGTTGGTGAATGATTTTACTTACAGAGCTGTGAAAGATGGTTTTATAGTAGTGTTTGAAGGACATTTTAAGCGTAATTATATTCATATTAGAGATGTTGCACGTGCATTTATACATGGAATAGATAATTTTGACATTATGAAAGGAGAAGCCTACAATGTAGGTTTATCAGATGCAAATCTTTCTAAAATGGAACTTTGTGCAAAGATAAAAGAGCATGTGCCTAATTTCACAATTATGGAAGCCGAGATAGGAAAAGATCCAGATCAGCGTAATTATATAGTTTCAAATGAGAAGATAGAATCGACGGGATTTAAACCACAATACAGCCTTGACATGGGTATAAAAGAGTTATTAAAGGGCTATACAATAATAAATAATAGTAAATTTAGCAATGTTTAATAAAGAGTCAAAAATCTATGTAGCAGGGCATACGGGTTTACTTGGTTCTGCGCTTATGAGAGTCCTTGAGCGAGAGGGATACAAAAATATTATCACTCGAACACATGATGCATTAGACCTTACATGCTATGATGCAGTTGAGAATTTTTTTAGAGAAAATAGACCAGAGTTTATCTTCTTGTGTGCGGGTAAAGTCGGAGGTATTATCGGTAATAAAACCAATCCTGCTACTTACTTACATGTAAATTTGTCAATACAAGACAATATATTTGAGATGGTAAATAAATACGGTGTCCAAAACATTGTTTTCTATGGTTCTTCTTGTACCTATCCAAAACTCTCTCCACAGCCAATGAAAGAAGAGTATTGGCTGACGGGTCCCATAGAAGAAACAAGCATGGGATATGCTGCTGCAAAGATAGCAGGGATAATAGGGTGTAAATCTTATAATATTCAAGATAACTCAAAGAAGTTCATATGCGTTATACCCAATTCAATATATGGTCCAAATGATAATTTTGATTTAGAAAATTCTCATGTTTTTTCTGCCCTCATAAGGAAGATAGACGCTGCCAAGAAGAGTGGAGAAGAGAGTCTTACACTTTGGGGTAGCGGAACACCAAGACGTGAGTTTATCTTTAGTGAAGATGTAGCAAAAGCCTCTCTATTTTTAATGCAAAATGCCGATAAGTTAGAGAATACACATTACAACTTAGGAACAGGGGTCGATTATGGTATTAAAGAATTGGCAATAGCAATCGCAAAGGTCGTGGGCTATGATGGTAAGATAGCATGGGATGTTTCCAAACCAGATGGAACACCCAGAAAACTTCTAGATAGTAGTAAGTTCTTGGCATTGGGTTGGAAACCAGAGATTGGTTTTGATGAAGGGTTGAAGATAACATATGAGTGGTATAGGAAGTTCTATGAATGATAGCAACTATTTAAAAGTAAAAGCAAAATATGTCAGAATAGAGACGCTAAAGATACATAAAGAGGCACCTGAGACAAGAGTGGCTTCATCTTTATCCGCAATTGAGCTATTTGTCTCTTTGTATTATGGGAAAATATTGCACTTTAATTCACAAAATCCTAGGGATGATGCCAGAGATAGATTTATAATCTCTAAAGGTCATGGTTCTATATCTATGTATCCGTTATTGGCTGATCTGGGCTTTTTTAATAAAACCGAACTTGGCAATGTTTGTAAAAATGGTTCATTTTTAGGAGGGATTCCAGACCCTGTTATCCCAGGTTATGAAACGGTCAATGGCTCTTTAGGTCATGGGCTTGGCGTAGGATGTGGTATTGCTCTAGCGCTTAAAAGTAGAGCCAAGGAGCAAAATGTGGTGGTGCTTACAGGAGACGGCGAGTTGAACGAGGGCTCAAATTGGGAAGCCATTATGTTCGCACCTCAGCACAAGTTAGATAATCTCACACTTATTGTCGATTATAACAAGGTTTCTATGCTTGATTTTAGTAAAAATATCATTGATATGAACTCCTTAAACGAAAAGTTTAAGGCTTTTAATTGGGATGTGTATGAAATCATCGACGGACACGATTTGGATGAGGTATATACAGTTTTACATAAAGTTGTACATCATAGAATAAATAAGCCAAAAGTTGTCATAGCAAATACTATAAAAGGCAAAGGAGTGCCATTTTTGGAAACGCACTCTTTAAGTCACATCTTATCTGTAAAACCTGAGGATATAGATACTCTTATAAAGGAGTTAGAAGATGCAGAGTAAGGCGATGAGAGATGTTTTTTTAGCCTCACTGCATGAAGAGATGGCTCACGATGAGAGTATATTTTTCGTTGCGGCAGATTTTGGCTCACCTATACTTGATAAGATAAGGGCTGATTATCCGGCAAGATTTATAAATGTAGGTATCGCAGAACAAAACTTGATAAATGTAGCTACAGGGCTTGCACTTGAAGGTTTTAAAGTCTTTGCTTATGCCATTGCACCATTTATCACTATGAGATGTTATGAGCAAATCAGAGTCAACATCGCGATATTATCGCAGATAAGAGATATGAACATTAACATTATCGGAGTAGGTGCAGGTGTGAGTTATGCTATGAGTGGACCTACACATCACTGTTTGGAAGATCTGTCTATTATGAGAACATTGCCGAATATAGAAGTTTTTTCCCCTAGTGACTATGTGACGGCGCAATCTTACGTAAAACGCGCCTTAAAAATCAAAAAGCCAAAATATATAAGATTTGACGCACAGCCTCTTGTTGCACTGAGAGATGAGGTAGAAGATTTTGATGTTGGTTTTAGCGTCTTAAAAGAGGGTGAAAGAGTAGCGATACTATCTACCGGATATATGACACACAAAGCAGTGTCTATTGCAAAAGAGTTGGATATAAAACTTATCGACATCTATCTTATAAACTCTTATGACAAAGAAAAACTTCAAGAAGCATTACAAGAGTGTGAGGTTATATTTACTTTGGAAGAAGCTTTTAAAAACAGTGGCGGTTTGGATGCCGAGATAAATTTTCACTTTAAAGATAAAAAAGTGGTTAATCTAGGGTTTGAAAAAAAATATACATTTGAAATAGGTAGCCGTGAGTTTGTTCATCAAGAAAACGGATTGAGTGAAGATGAGATTTTAAAAGAGATAAAGAAGCATTAATATGACGCATCTGAAGCAGTTAGAGGCAGAATCTATTCATATTATGCGGGAGGTCATTGCTGAGTTTGAAAACCCCGCGATGCTTTATAGCGTAGGAAAAGATAGCTCTGTAATGCTGCATTTGGCTCAAAAAGCTTTTTATCCAGCATTGCCACCATTTCCACTTGTGCATAAAGAGCTTAAAAAGCTCGATATCCCACTTGAAAGAATAGACTCTAAAGATATAAGGGAGCTTATACCTAATGTTGGCTTTACAAGAGAGGATAGAAATCGACATATGCATCGTATAGGGCATCTGATAAAGACGTTGCAAAATAATTCTATATCGACTGTTGCTTCATTTGTAAGTCCTTATAGGGAATCAAGAAAAGCTATACGTGATATGGTGAAAAATAATGTCATAATCTATATTAAAGCCGATATTGCTACCTGTAAAGCAAGAGATTATAAGGGTGTTTATGTAAAAGCGATGCATGGTGAATATCAAAATTTTACCGGTATTAATGATGTTTATGAAGAGCCACAATACGCTGAGATAGTTATCAATACTGATGAACTTTCTGTAGAAGAAGCAGTTACTACCATTATCAACTATGTTAAAAAGAAGTATATACGATGAGCAAAGAAAATTTAGTATGGCATATGCACAATCTAACAAAAGAGCAAAGGGCAAGGAGTAAAGGACAAAGATCGTGCATATTGTGGTTTACAGGATTGAGCGGAAGTGGTAAATCGACTCTTGCAAACGGCTTAGAAAGTAGATTATTTGAGATGGGGTGTCATACTTACTTGTTAGATGGCGACAATATTGAATTCTGATTTGGGGTTTGATGACAAGAGCAGAGTCGAAAACATAAGAAGAGTAGGTGAAGTTGCAAAACTGTTTGTAGATAGCGGAATTATAGTCCTTTGTGCTTTTATCTCTCCATTTATACAAGAGAGGAAACAAGTCAGAAGCATAGTGAATGAAGGTGAGTTTATAGAGATATTTGTAGATGCGAAACTTGATATTTGTGAGAAAAGAGACCCAAAAGGATTGTATAAAAAAGCAAGAAAGGGCGAAATTAAGAATTTTACGGGTATCGATTCTCTTTATGAAATACCGATAAACCCAGAAATCCATCTTATAAACGATCAAGAAAATATAAAAAACAGTATAGATAAAATGGTGCGGTACTTAAGAGAAAATGGATATATAGATGTTCAATAAAATAGAGCTAGAGAGTATAAAAAATATAGCATCAATAGCAGGTGATATTGTTATGGAGATTTATTGTAAAGATTTTGATGTAGATTATAAAGAAGATGCGTCGCCGCTTACTCTGGCAGATCTAAAATCAAATGAAATAATATGTGATTTTTTAAAAAAACAGTATCCAAGTATTCCGATAATGTCCGAAGAGAACAAAGAGGTCTCGTATGATATAAGAAAAACATGGGAGTACTACTGGTGTATAGACCCTGTAGACGGCACTAAAGAGTTTATAAAAAAGAACGACGAATTCACTATTAATATTGCTCTTATTTACAAAAATACACCGGTTTTAGGTGTTGTACATGCACCGGCCCTTGGTGAGATGTACTGGGCTAAAAAAGGTGAAGGTGCATATAAAAACAACAAAAGACTGCCGTTACAAAAAAATCATAATCCAAAAGAGAAGCTTTATGTCGTAGCCTCAAAATCTCACCTGTCTCAAGAGACGCAGGAGTTTATAGACAAGCTTGATGCAAAAGAGATTGTTCAGGTCTCAAAGGGGAGTTCGCTCAAACTTTGTATGGTCGCTGAAGGCGTTGCCGATATATATCCAAGGCTTGCCCCTACGATGGAGTGGGACACGGCTGCAGCACATGCTGTAGTGCTTGAAGCAGGAAAAAAGGTTATGCAATACAAGAGTAATAAGTCTGTTGTGTACAATAAAAAAGATTTATTCAATCCTTGGTTTATTGTATCATGATAGATAGTATGTATAAAATAGATGAAAATATCGACCTAGATAATTGTCTGGATAGCTATTTTGGATTGCATAATAAAACGAGATGGAACACTTTTAAGGATAAAAAGGTTGTCATTACTGGTGCGGGAACAGGATACGGACAAGCCCTTGCAGTTGCGTTATTGGTGGCAGGTGCAGAGGTGTATTTAATTGGAAGACGATATGAAAAATTACTTGAAACAACTAAAATATCAGATGCCCTCATTGGAGTTACATGTCATCATAAATGTATCAAATGTGATCTTACAGATGTGCACCAAGTAGATTCTGTAGTCTCGGAGATTAAATCTTTTACTCATAATATAGATATTCTTATCAACTGCGCGGGAGTTCCTGCTTCTAATAATGCTAGCTTGTTAAATGCGACGCCAATAAGATGGGACGAGATGTTTAATATTAATTTAAAAGCACAATGGTTAGTATCTAAGAGGTTATTTGAGTTAATGCAAAATTCTAAGATAGCAAGAATTTTATTTTTTACGTCGGGTGCAGGTTGGGCAGATACAGATGGATTTGGTTTATATAATATCTCAAAGGCAGCAGTCAATTCACTATCGATGTCTATGGCTAAAGAATACCAAAGTAAATTCCCTGATAAGGTGATTTCCATTAATTGCATTAACCCTGGAGAAGCTAAGACAGAGATGAATGCATCTTCATCTATTTCAGCATACTCTATTTGTAGTATGGTTTTGACTTTATTAAGTACAGAAAAGAATATACCAAACGGACATTTTTTTCATAGAGATGGTCGACATTTAAGGTTTTGTGATGCAAGAGAATATCCATACACATTAGAATAGAGGAAAAAGATGTTAGATATAAGTATATACCCGATAGAGATTCCTGAAATTAAATTTAGAAAAAATTTAGATTTTTTATTGATTGAACTACCTCCAAGATATATGCCAATGATGCCAAATGGATTAGGGCATGTAGAAAATATATTGAAAGGTATAAACGTAAATTATCAAGTTTTTGATGCAAATATTATTTTATATCATATCTATCACTCGCATCGAATTTTAAATAATTTGGATTGTGTGTATACAAGCAGTGGATTTAAATTTCCCGAAGATCCATGGGACAATACCTTTGTGGATGATTGGGATGAAAATGATGAAATAATCAATCATTTTGAATTTTTTATAGATAAAATCATATTAGAAATTGTAAAAGCTAAACCAAAAATATTAGGTTTTTCGTTAAACGGTAATAATATTAAATTTAGTAAGAAAATTGTTACAAGTATTAGAGAATTATTACCAGAATGTTTAATTGTTGTTGGGGGTTATACTTGTGTTTTTTATGACATTGGTCCGAAGGTTTTTACTGATTTTGACTATATGATTATAGGTGAAGCAGAACTTTCACTCGCAGGTTTAGTAAACTCGTTACTAAGAGGTGAAAAACCAAAAGATTTACCGGGAATTGTATCTAAGCTTGATACAAAAGGACGAGAATTCATAGCTGCACCATTACTACATGAATTAGATTCAATTAATTTTCCAAAGTATGAGTGGATAGATTATAAGCTTTATGTCGGGTATGATGGATATAGATTGATACCAGTAGCAGGAAGTAGAGGTTGTGTTTGGTCAAGATGTACTTTTTGTTCCGAAAAATTTATGTGGAGAAGAAGAAGTCCTGAAAAAATAGTTGATGAGTTTCAATGGCATAATGAGAAAGGAGGAAATTTATTTCACTTTAATGAAAGTGACTTAAATGGAGATCCAGAAGCTTTAGTCGTCTTATGTCAGGAAGTCATTAAAAGAGGCTTGATTATCAGGTTTGTAGGGCAGTTGAGAATTCATCAAAAAAGTGATAGAGCCTTTTTTGATATTTTAAAATCGGCAGGCTTTGATAATTTGAGATTTGGTGTTGACGGTTGGAGTAAAAATACGAATAGAATTCAGAAAAAAGGTTATCCCATGTCTTTGATAGATGATAACCTTAAAGCTTGCCATGAATCAGGAATTGCAGCAAGCGTTAATATTGTAATCGGTGTTCCAGGTGAAACGGAAGAAGATATAACAGAGACTATCGATAGAATAACTAAAAACAGAGAATATATTACCAAAGTCGAAGGTATAAATATATTGATTTTAGGATATGGTAGTGATTTTTACACAACACCTGAAAAATACAATATTAAATTTATAGGTGACAAAGAAGAGATATATAAGAATAATCCGAGATCTATTCCTGCACATTTGTGGTACTGGGAAAAAGATGGTATAAAAGTTACACATGAGGATAGAGTAAATAGACTTAAAAGACTTGCTAATGCATTAGATGACATCGGATTATATGTATCGCCATATGCTGATAAAAGAGTAAAACTAAGAATGAGCGAAAGTTTTGATGTAGAAAAATCTTCACAAGATAAACATACGCGTAAAAGTAAAATCCAAGGAAAATTACATTCGATTTTAGCCAATAAAACTGTAGTATATGGCACAGGAGATATAGCAAAAAGAATTATCGATTTAGTAGAGGATAGAACAAATATTATCTTTACAGACTCTAATAACAAATATTGGAATAAAAATTTATATAATATAAAAATTATACCTAATACAGAGATCATGGCCCATGCGAAGCAAGTTATCATAGCATCTGAAAAATTTGAAGATGAGATTAAAGAGTTTCTTCTCCATAAGTATGGGAGTAATATTAAAATAATAACTTTAGGAGATCTAGTATGAGAGAAAATATTTTTACATTGGGCGCTCCTAGAACTGGTTTTACACTGTTAATCAGTATAGTTAACGAATTGTCTCAATATGGTAAAAGAGCGAAAAAGTCTAATAAGAGATTGATTGCAGAGATTACGATAGATATTGCTAGTATATATTTGAAAAATGAGTTTTTTACATTTTTTAAAGAGCATATAGATATGAAAGACTACATGTATAACGGTGAATTTGACCTACTTGTGGGTGGTCCAAAATGGATAAATCCCCTAGATAAGGATGAGTGTGTTATCAGAAAGTATATTGGAATCAAAGATAATGGGGATTTTACTTTTTTGATCTACCTGCCCAAAAGTGCACTGAACTATGACAATGTAGTTCACTCTCACTATTATCCAAAAAGCTGGATTGACGACGGTTATTATGATGATTATGTAAAATTAGCCTCTATAAGAAATCCAATGGGTGTTATAAATTCGGCAGTCTTTAGTATAAATGCAATAACTTCCGAGTATATTACAAAGTATATTGATGATTTTAACGAAGATGAATTTAGAGAGATAATGGCTCTTTATAAGCTGACAGATCTTGACCTTTTTGAAGGACTTGTCAAGTTTTTAAAAGAGTATTTGGATGAGTTTATACCAGTTATGGATGAGTTTAATGTCATAAGATGGGAAGATATCATCAACAATCCAATAGAGACGATAAAGCTTATTGCGAAAAAGATAGAGGTCGATATAGGGGATGAAGAGGCAAAGAAGATCTGGGATAAACTAGATCATAGAAACCTTCCAATACACCATCTTTTTAATTTTAGAAAAGGACATGGTGTCGTAGGTGAATGGAAACAGAGATTGACAAATCATCATCTGAAGATATTTGAAAAATATAATTTTAATGAGTACCTCAAACTCCTTGGATATGAAGAGATGAAATATTTTGACGAAGAGAAATACACGGATTTTCAAAAAGCGATAGACTCTCATATAAAAGCCGGAACGATCTGCAACAGGATCACTGATGACAATCTCTTCAAATTTTGCTGGAATAAGTCAAATATATCTAAGACCTCTCACGCATTTGATAGATTTGAAAGAATCGGTAATTCTCAAGTTGAACGTTCATCCCTTAAAGATAAAAGTTTAGCAGTAGATTTTGCAAAAAAGGTAGCACCAAACATTGATCTTGTGAACAATATGATAAAAGATTTCGAGATTTTTTTTGACTTTTCTATAAATAAAGAGCGATATTTTAGTGAACTTACAAAAGATTTGCCAAAAGAGCAGCAAGAGATAATACAAAAAAAGTTTGATGCAATATATAAAATCCAACAACGAGAGATGATGGGTGATGTGGAATTAAAGCTTATTCTAGAGGATGAGTTTGAAACAAAATTGCATGGGATGGAAGATTTTACTATAGTGGGTGATAATGAACATGCCAAAAGATTACGTGAAAAATTCCTTGAAAAACTTGATCCGACTTCACAAAATATAGTCATTACAGATGATGACCCTACGAATAGATTGCAAGAATATTTAGATAAACGCAGAGGCTTAGTGGTAGCAAAAATCGGTAAGAAATATTTTAAAAACCAATCACTTTTTTTAATATCAGTTCCTAAAGCGGGTACACATCTGCTTTTTGAATTGGCAAAGGTCTTTGGCTATCAAGAGGGTGGCAGTTGTCCAAGTAATCCTAGAGGTGGATATTGGTACTATACTGAGTATTCAAATTCACATACAAGTGCTAAACATTTTTTTAACAATACTGTTTATACATCAGATTTTGGAAATAGAGATCATCCTTTTGTAACGAGTCCAGCGATATTCATTTACAGAAATCCACTTGATATTGTCGCTTCAGAGGCAAATTACTATCATAAAGAAGGAAAAACATCATTTTCTAGTTATCTCAATACGCTCTCCTATGATGAGAGGCTCAAAAAGCTTATTGATGACAAGTGGCTTTTGGGAAGTATAAGAGACAGAATATCACAATATGTTGCATGGAACTATTTTGAGAATGTAATTTCTGTCTCTTTTGAGGAATTGATAGGGCATAAAGGATGCGGGGATGATGAGTTGCAAAAAAAACTGATATGGTCTTTGCAACTTAAACTACAAGTTCCAGGTAAGCCCAAAGAGTTCGCCGATAAAGTTTTTAATGAAAATAGTGCTACTTTTTTTAAGGGTAAAATTGGAAGTTATAAAGAGCTGTTTAAAGATGAGCACTACAGAGCGTTCAATAAGCTTGATGACGATTTTATGAGAGAATTTGGATACAGTGTAGATAACCAGAGTCTGTTTTCATCCAAGATAGAATCTTTCAGAAGTAAGAAACTCAACTACAAAGAACATATAGACTTCCCACCGATTTTAAAAGAGAGTGGATATCATGGCTATAATATTGTGAAGTATGCAAGTCGATTTTTTGCAATACCGATGAGGCTGGGACCAGTCGATTTGGCAAGTGATACTTTAGATGATTCAATTATAAAAGACGGGGACATTAACTCGCTAAAAAATAAAGTATTGGAAGAGAAAATCAATAGCAGTATACAAAATAAAATCTAAGTGAAAAAAGAGTCGTATGTTAGATATCGTATTTATCAATCCAGGTGATAGAAAAGTTGTATTTCAAGATTTAGGGAAAGAGTTAACTGCTATTGAGCCTCCTTTTCAGATAGCATCGTATGCTTCTTTTTTAAGGAATGAGGGTTTTGGCGTAGCTATCATAGATGCAAATGCTCTAAATATCTCTCCTGAAGAGACGGCTCAAAGAGTCAAAGAGCTCAATCCACTGTTAAGTGCAGTCATCGTGTACGGAAATCAACCTTCTGCAAGTACGCAAAACATGACGATATCAGGTCGTATAATTACGGAATTGAAAAAAGCCACTCGTTCAAAGGTTGTGATAAGTGGTTTGCATCCATCAGCATTACCTGAGAGAACATTGCGAGAAGAAGATGCGGACTTTGTTATAGAAGGTGAGGAGCAGATTCCTTTAAAAGAGTTACTTGAGAGCTTAAAAGGCGAGAGAGACTACTCAAAAGTAAGTGGACTTTGGTACAGAGAAAGTAACCAAGTTAAGCATAATCCAAAACCAAAATTAATAGATGATTTGGATACTTATCTACCTATCGCAGCTTGGGATCTCTTACCCATGGAGAAATATAGAGCACATAATTGGCACTGCTTTGACGACATACAAAACAGAATGCCTTACGGTGCAATATATACGAGTCTAGGATGTCCATATAAATGTACTTTTTGCTGTATAAATGCACCTTTTGGAGGCTCTAGTATAAGGTATCGAACTCCTGCGCTTGTAGTTGCAGAGATAGAGTTACTAAATAAAAAGTATGGTATAAAAAACATTAAGATAATCGATGAGATGTTTGTCCTTGATGAACGTCACTATATGAAAATAGTCGATCTACTTATAGAAAAAGATTTAAATCTTAATATCTGGGCTTATGCCCGAGTTGATACGGTTCATGAAAGAACCTTGGCAAAGATGAGGCAAGCAGGATTTGCTTGGTTGGCACTTGGTATAGAGTCTGCAAACGCAGATGTGCGTGATGGTGCATCTAAAAAAATGCGGGTTCAAGATATTCAGGGAATAGTACACAAGATACAAGAAGCGGGTATTAGGGTGATAGCAAACTATATTTTTGGTTTACCCGATGATACACAAGAGTCTATGCAAGAGACTCTAGATATGGCAAAAGAGCTTAATTGTGAATTTGCAAATTTTTATTGTGCTATGGCATATCCTGGTTCGCAACTCTATAATATAGCACTAAAAGAGGGCTGGAAACTTCCTGATTCATGGACAGGGTATTCTCAGCATTCATACAACATCCAGCCTCTACCTTCAAAGACGCTTAGCGCAAAAGAGATCGTTGCTTTTAGAGACAATGCTTTTCATGAGTATAATGAAAATGAAAAATATCTTCATATGCTTGAAGAGAAGTTTGGGAAAGAGGTTAGAGCGCATATGCAAGAGATTACACAAACTAGACTCAAGAGAGCAATCTTAGAGAACTAAGCTTTAGCGCAGTTTGAGGGTATTTCTAAAAATTTGGTAGGGGTCTGTACGTTGCCTTTGTTTTAGACTTTGTTTGCTCACAAAATCAAATGTGTAGGTATGTGAATAGAGTTTGTGAATGGTGGCTGATACTGGAAGAATACTCTTAAGTTCCGAATAAATCTCTTTTTCAAAAGCAAAACTAGATATGACAATATCATTCCCATACATTGGTATTGTATCTGGAGCAACTATGGTGATATTGTGAATTCTTTTACCCCATAGGGAAGGATTCTTGTCAGCAATAGCGGTAATGTTGAGTTTTTTGAGTTGTGGAAAAATTTCAAAAAGTGAAAGTGTATGGATTCCAGCACCATAAATTACCACTTTTTGATTCCGTAAGAGGTTGATGAGATTTAAAAAATCTTTTTGAAATTTTCTTTTCTGCATGTAAAATATTTTTTCGTGATAGAGATAGTTTTTTATATCATGGAGGCTCAAGAATCGATATTTTAAAATAATTTTTGCCTCTTCAAATGCGAGAGAAAATCTTTTTTGGAGTAGGAAAGTTATAAAATAAAAAGTATGAAAAGTAGTATGAATTTTGAGAAAGATAGTATCAAGTATTACTGTTTTATGCTCTTTGGGCGTTATAGATTCGATACGTTGAAAAATTTTTTTAAACCCTTCGATACAGTCATAATTTTTCTTAGCATGAAGATAGGCCGCTTTTGCCATTTCAGAGCGTTGTTGTTCATGAGATAGGTAGTATTTCACTTTTTCAAGAAGTGTTTCTTTTGTTAAAAAAGTGTCAATGGTATCTGGCTCAAAAACCTTTTCGATACCAGGGACATACTCTGTTAAAACAAAACCTCCACAGAGTGCTATTTCAATAGGTTTGCCTTTATTCTGAAGGATACGATTGTTGATGTTAGAACAAAAAGAGTAAACATCATTTGCATAAGTTCCTGTAAAACTGAGGTTGATTTTAGAAGTGTTGAATATCTCAACTACTCGTTCAAAACTCACTTTTCCATTTTTTGTTCCACTCCCATAAGCTTCAATGTTAATGCCATTGTCTTCAAGATAACTGATATACTCTTTGCGTTTGCCCTTTGTAACTTCACCTACAAAGGAGACATCTATATTGCTTGATGTTTCTTCTGCTGGCTTATATTTTGTACTGTCAAAGAGCGAAAATGGACATATTGCATTGATGTTAAGTGCCTGAAGTTTATAGACATACTCATAGTTGGCAGGTAAAATTACTAAATCTGCAAGTTGTGCATAATATCTGTCAATTTGCTCAAAAAACTGTTCTGTATCCCAAAAAACCATAGCTATGAAACGCTTTGCTGCAATTTTTTGGATAAAAAAGGGATCTAAAATAGGATCTCCGCTTACAAAAATAAAAAAGATTAAATGGATCTTTTCTTTGAACAATATCTCTTCAACTTGTGCTTCAAACCCTTTTTTCCCTAAAGCACCAATTTGATCAAAGTAATCTATGAAGTGGATAATCGAACATTGTGACTCAATGCCTTTTATATAAGCATTGTAAATGGGGTTTGCGAGGTCATCATGATAACGTGAGATTATTAAAGCTTTGTCGTATGTCATGTAGTTACTTTCTAAAGATTTTTCGTACTATTTGGTAATAAAATTGTTGGCGTAAATGTTGGAAAAAAGTTGTGAATTTACAACCGTTTTCTTGCATGATTTTCCACTCTTGAACTGCATCAAAAAATCGTAATTTAAAAAGAAAATTAAAGAGATAAAGTGAATGGTAGCTTCCATAGTGACGTAAAAAATCTTTGTCTGTGAATATTTTTTTTTCACTTCTGTTTTGGAGATGTATATTTTTAAAAATTTTAGAAAAAGCTTTTGTAGCGTCGAATCGTTCGAGTGCTTTTTGATACGCTTTTTCTTGCATTTGTTCTCTGAGTGAATCGTTATGTAAATAGTATTGCACTTTATGGATAAGTTCTGCTTCATCTTGAAAGGTTGCTATCTCATTGTTTTTAAACATCTCTTCAATACCAACAGCATATTGCGTTAGTACAAAACCACCACATAGAGATGCTTCTATCGAGCGCCCTTTGAGCTGAGTCATATACTTCATAATCTTAGGCACTATGGTATAGTCAGTATTTGTATGGGTATTGAAAATTCTCTCTTCTACGGTGTCTGAAAAATTTAAATTAATTTTGCTTCGGCTAAAAATCTGATTCATTTTTTCAAAGCTTACCGGACCATTTTTTGTTCCATGTCCAAAGATTTGTACATCATATTCTGATGCGCTTAAAGCATCTAGAAACTTTTTTCTAGATTTTTTACTAACATCTCCAACAAAAGAGATATCAATGTCTTTGGTACACGCATGCTTTTTATAAGCTTTTGTGTCAAACAAAGAGAATGTTGCAAGAGCATCGATTCCAAGAAGTTTGTAGCTATGGGTAAAATTTGATGCAGTTGGAAGTAAAACTAAATCGGCGCATTGTGCATAATAGCGATCGATTGGTTCAAAAAAGAGTTCTGTATCATAAAAGTTCATTATCATAAAGCATTTGCCTGCAAGAACTTCTAAAAATCGTAAATCAAAGGTGATATCTCCACTTACAAAGTTGATAAATATTATATCTATTGAGTTTTTTGTGATTTCATTCAAGATTTGGGCTTCAAATTTTTTTTTGCCATATTGAAAATAGAGATCAAAGTAGTCAATGACAATCGTTTGTGGATAGTTTTGTACAATTCCATGCGTGTATGAGTTGTAGATAGAATTGGCATCTTTTTTAGCTTTTCTCGTAAGAATCAAAATGTTCATTGTTGTGTTAGTGTTCAATGTGATTCTTATGAAGAGGAGTTCCAGCTTGAATATCTTTGGATGCTGTTTTAGTTAAAAGTTCTTCATAATATTTTGGGTGCAGACCATCACCTGGGCGGATACTTTTGATATTATGCTTTGTAAAAGCTTCCCCTCTTTTGATCTTTTTACATGCATACAGACTTCGGGCATAGGCTTTTGATCTCTCTTCATAGCATACTTTTCCGAGCATTTTTTCGACATTTCTCACACTTTGTACCATCTTCTGAAGCTCTTTGGGCGAGAGCGAAAAAGCTCCGTCGGGTGTTTCGATATTTTCATCCGGAGTAAAATGTTTTTCTATGACTCTAGCACCCAGAGCGACCGAAGCGATAACGGCGTCATTGCCGAGTGTATGGTCTGAAAGTCCTACTTCTACGCCGAAACGCTCTTTCATATCTTGTATGGTGAGAAGATTCATAGATTCTGGTGTAGCAGGATAGGCACTTGTACATTTTAAAAGTACTATATCGTTGTTGCCAACACTTTGGCATGTCTTTAGAACAAGTTCAATATCCTCTTGGTTTGCCACACCTGTAGAGATGATCATAGGTTTGTGTTTAGAAGCTGCATATTTTATGAGAGGAATGTCGGTGATTTCGAAGGATGCTATTTTATAGGCGGGAATATCGATGCCCTCCAAGAGGTCGACAGCTTCATGGTCAAATGGAGAGGAGAAGAGAATGATTCCCAATGCATCAGCATACTCTTTTAAAGGTCGATGCCATTCGTATGGCATGCAGGCTCTTTTGTAAAGGTTATAAAGGTATTCATCACTCCAAAGGTCACCTGCTTTGAAACGTTCCTCTTTAATGTCAAGTGTGAGCGAGTTAGGGGTATATGTTTGTAGTTTGATCGCATCGCATCCTGCTTCGTAGGCAACTCGAACTCCTTTTTTTGCAAGCTCAAAATCTTGATTATGGTTTGCCGAGAGTTCGGCGATGATAAAGACCTTTTCGTTTGTATCATGCGTGGCTATTTTCATTTTTTTTCTCTTAAGAGCAATTTTGTGATGGTTGCATCAGCCTTTTTATAAGCGTCGTAGGTGAGGATATAGGTTGTGTATCGCTCAAACCTCATCACCTCTTTAAAGCCCAAAGAGAGGTTAAAACGCACGGCTCTTTTATTATCGTGCAGAATCTTGCATTGGATCTTTTTAAACCCTTTTGTTTCAAAAAGGTAGTGGTGAAAGATAGAGACTATCTTATAAGGCATGAGGGAATTTTGTATATCCGTATCATAGAGATAAAATCCACTCTCATACACCTCATTTTGTTTGTTGTACCAGATGAGACCGACGGGCTTATTCTTGGCATGTATGAGAAAATATTCGTCCTCTTTTGTCGCTAAGGTTGCAAACCATCTCTCTTGCTGTTCTTGTTTGATGTGCTCTTGATCGAGTGCATAACGTTTTATTGTATCACTATTACGCCAGGTGCGTACCGTTTCGATATCTTGGTGTGTTAGAGGCGTGAGTTCGATATCAAAATCTTTAAGATTCAAATCCGGCCTTTTGCAAGATATCTTTAATGCTAACGCACTCTTCAAGTTCGTCTATCTCTATGGATGCGCCGATCTCGTCAAAAACACTCAGCGTACCGAGCATTGCGAGCGAATCCCACTCTTGTATATCACAAAGCATCTCGTCTGGATTGAGCGGACGATCAAGTTGTACCTCCTCTTGAAGACGGAGTAAAAATTCTTCTTGTGTCATAAGGGTTCCTTTGTGTAAAGTTTTGATTTTGGGGCATAGATGGCGTCTGTCTCTAGCACTGCTCCTCCCCAGCTCAGACCTATTCCAAAACCCGCAACCGCTAGAGTGAGCTTCTTGGTGCTAAATTCCTCATGCAAAAACCCGTTGATCGTTCCTGGAATGGAGGCGGCATTTTGGTTGCCGTAAACCTGAGCTGTTTGCAGGGGTACTTTTTCTTTTGGTACTTTCAAGCGCGTAGCGATCGTTTTTAAGATATAAGGATTTGCCTGATGCAGTACGAAGTAATTTATATCTTCGTTGTTCATGCCTGCAAATTCTACAATCTCGTGCAAAAGAGGAGGTACTGTTTTGATAGCGAAGTTAAACACCTCTTTGCCGTCCATGAAGAGATCCTCATCACGGCGTATACCACCGTCTTCACGAAGTTTTTGGATAAGGCTCTCTTGAGTAGTTGGATTTCTTGCTCCGCCCGATGGGATGATGAGGTGCTTATAGCCACTGCCGTCGCTGTAGAGCGAGAAAAAACTTTTTGCGCCCTCTTTTCTTTCGATGATAATGGCACTTCCTGCATCTCCCATAAGCGGTGTGAATATCCGATCGCGTTCTCCTGCAAAATAGCTGTTGACGTCTCCCACGCATAAAAGTACCTTTTTCATACCGCTATTGACGTAGCTAAAGGCTGTGAAAAGCCCATAAACAAAACCGCTACATCCAAGATTGATGTCAAAAGCCGCGCATGTTTTTGGCAGACCTAGTCGCTCTTGCATAATAATCGCACTTGATGGCGCCTTGTAATCGGGGCTTTGCGTTACGAATAAAAGAGCATCTATCTCCTCTTTTTTGGTAGATGTGTTGTTAAAGATATCTTGTGCACTTTGTACGCACAGATCACTCGTGCACACCCCTTGGTCAGCAACATAACGGGTCTGAAGTCCTATGCTTCTCTGCAGTCTTGCAAATCCCTCATCATCAAATCCAAAACGTTCTTTTTCATCTTCGAGTGCGATGATATTGCTGCCAAGTGTCGTAGTTATCGCGGTGATTGCTATATCTTTGAAGCTAATGCGACTCATGCTTTATCCTTTGGTGTAAATACGTCTCGAGCGTGAGGAGTGTTTTAAAAGGGGTTTTTATGCTGTCCATGCTTGTTTCGTCTGCAACGGCTACATAGTGACCTGTTTCTCTTTCAAGAACTGATTCCAGTTCCAATATAAGATCGAGTGTTCCAAGCGAATCAAGTAGCTCAAAAAGAGGTGTATCATCCTCTAGGGTTTTGAGTGCGTCAATCTGCAACTCTTCATTGACTGTGACAATCGCATTCGTGATAATTGTTTTAAGATTCATATGCCACCTTTATATCCTCGTTTATATCGACAAAACTTTGAAATTTATAATCTTTATTGTCACCATCTTTAATGATTGCAAAGCCGTTGTTCTCGTAAAAATGGCTTACAAGAGAGTTTTTTTCACTTTTGATATAGCTTGCAGTGAGGTTCGGATGCAAGTGGGTTAAAAAAGATAAAATTTTCTCTTCGATACCCCTACCAAGTACGCGACAGCTGAGTAAAAAGGTATCGATATGGTTATCTTTGATGATAACTACGCCAACAAGACCCATATCTCCAAAACGATCGTGTACACTAAAGTCGTAAACAAAGCCCTCTTGCATGAGGGCTTTAATTTGTGCGAGATTGTACCTTTTTGTAGTGAGGTTAAACTGATTTGTTTTGTTTACAAGCTGTACGATTCGATCAAGTCGTACCATGTTGTTGCATGTAACACTAATATGTATCTCTAGTGAAGCGATGAACTCTTCTTTGCTTGCGATAAGGGTACTCTGGTTTTTACGTGCGTGTTCCTCTTTATACAAAAGCGTCTTTTTTGTGTCCTCAAGACTTAAACTAAGAGTTCGCAACGTCGTTATGTTTTTAAGTATTTCAATATTTTCAAGAGGAGCGGCGGGGTTAGATTTATAACATGCCAAGCCTAACCTTTGCTGCATCTCTTGGAGTTCCGTATCAGAATCATCTATGAAAATGATACCGCTTGATGTCAATTTGAGTTCGTGTAACAACGCAGCAAGGTTTTCGCTTTTGGAGTTCCAGTTGACGCGATAGGCTACGAAGTCATCCAGAGACAACGGCATTGTTTTTTTTGCAAACACCTCTTTGATTGATGCTTCATCATTTTTGCTCAGCAAAAGAAGAATGATGCCGCTATTTTTAAGTGCCAAAAGGTATTCCTGAAATTTTTTATAAACAATTCCAGGATAGTTGTTATCGATATCAATCCCATCTATGCCCTCTTCGCCGATAATTCCTCCCCAAAGGGTATTGTCCGCATCAAGTGCGATTGCTTTGATTCTCGGTGTAGTAAATAGAGTGATAAGCTCTTGGATTTTTGTGCAAAGAAGTTCAGTAGCGGATTTGGTAAAAGGTGTTTGGAAAAGAATGCGGTTTTTTTCATTAATAAGGTTTTTCGCTCCGTGGATTTTACACAACGCATAAAAATCTAAAACGGCTACATCGTGTATCTCCTCTTGCAAGGAAGCTATCTGAGTATTGAGCTGTAGGAGTTGCAGCTCTTGCTTTATGGCATGGGGAGTATAAATATCGTAAAAATTTTCGTGGAGTGTATTAATGATAATTTTCGCATCGTTATTTTTGCGGAATGTTTCAATCGCATTTTTTAATTGCATAAACCTCTCTTCATACTCAGGAGAAAAAAAAGGTATATCCAGTAAAACGACGAGCAGTTTTTCTTCTATGCCCGATACAAGGGTTGCTATGATTGTGTCAAGTGGATAATGCTTGCAAGAATACCCTTTTAAAAATCGTTCAAAAGGCTTTGTAATCGTGTTTGATAAAAACGCTATGTCAGCAATAGGCATTTTCTATCTCCTTGAACACCTCGCTTTTTTTGAAATTGTATTCTTTGAGGAATCTTTTAAGTTTGTTTGGTTGGTATTGTACAAAATTTAAAGCTTTTTTCAAAGATGAGACAGAGAACTTTTCGAGAGCATTGGCTAGGTTTTTTGCTTGTAAAAAGAGAATTGTTTCATGTTGGTTTGAGGCACACTCTAGAGCGATAAAAGGTTTTTTAAGTGCACATGCTTCTAGGAGAGACGAACTCGCGCTCGTGATGATAAGATCGTGATTTTTCATAAGTGATGCCATCTCTTTTTCATTGACTATGAGCTCTTTATCTAAAATTTTGAGATGTTTAAGATGTGCATTGGCAGAGGTGGTGACAATCGTAGTACGGAGACTTTTTTCAATGTTTAAAAGAGCTTTTTTGATGTGTATTGAGAGTTGTAAAGGATCACTTCCACCTAGAGTAATGAGTACTTTTTTATTTTTAAGAGTATTCAATGGTGTAAAAGTATTGTGAGGCATTAGAAACGTTGGCTTTAAAAGAGTGTAGCGGTGTCCGGCTAAAATTTTTGTTAAAGGATCAGACTTATATCTTTTGTGACCGGCTATAAAAGAGTGGTTGAGAATGATATCGGCATCATGTTCCCTGTAGGTATCATCAAATACTAAGAGAGGTGCAATTTTACGTAGCTCACTTTCGCATGCTTTATTAATGTCGTAGTGGTCAAGAATACATAGAGTAGGTTTGAGAGCAGACATGACATGTAGGAACTCTTTACATGCCATACTCTGTAAACAAATGTGTGCGAAGCCATGTTGGTGAATAAGCTTGTTTTGATTTCCGACAAGCTCTTGGGTTGCAAAGGTGATTTCAAAGTTTGACCTCAGTCCTTGTGCGAGTAAGAGTGTGCGCATAAGATGTCCTACTCCTATAATAGAGGAAGAATCGCAGCGAATCAGAACGTTTTTAGAGGGCATTACCAGATTTTGCTAAAGTCAAACGGCGCCGTTTCGCCGCACTCTTTGAGGGTGAAGGGTACTTTCTCGTCGCTTGCATCGAGCATCTTGATATAGCGCCCCTCGTGCAAACGGTACACCTTGGCATGTCTTTCGTCGGGATTGACGATCACGTAGTACTCCACTCCCTCTTTTTCATAGAGCTCAAACTTGAGTCCCGTATCTTTTTTGGCGGTCGATTTTGAAAGCACCTCAAAGATGATTTTGGGGGCTTTGGTGATGTAGGCGTCATGTTCGGGTGTGTGGCAGATGACGCTGTTGTCGGGCTGCACGACGGTGTCTTCGCTGATTTTCCAATCTACGGGAAGAAGGGCTTGACATTTTTTGCACGCACCAAAGATATTTTTTAATTCCCATGCAATATTGTTGCTGATTTTTTGATGCTGAATCATCGGCGCAGGGGACATAGCATATGCCACGCCGTAGATCAACTCCCAATTTTGTGTATCCCAATTTTTATAGTCATCGTAGGTATAATGCGGTAAATCTTCAAGTCGTAGTGCACCCATCGTAACTCCTTTTGTGTAGAGGCGATTATACACCCTTTTGTTTTAAACTTTCATAGAGCAGCTCCGCCCGCTCCCAGTCCTCTTCATCGTCGATATCCTGTACCAAATAGCGGGGTAAAACGATAGGAATAGAGTCTTTGCCGAAGATGATCTCTTTGGAGTTTTTGGTCAAATCGTTCCAGTAAAACTGCCCCGCGTCTTGGTAGGCGGTCTCTAAATCTTGGCTGCGTTTTGCAAAGTTTTCCCTCCAAAACATCTCGCATCGCCCCTCTTTTGTGATCTTAAACGTGCGTTGGATCGGAAAGGGCATCGAAGCGGTGCTAAAGGCGTATTTGGCATCGGAGTTTTTGAGTTTAGCAAGTCCCTCTTTAAGGTATTTGGGGTCTAAAAAAGGGGCAGTGGCGTAGATGGTGCAGAGGGTATCGAACTCTCTGCCGTTTTGCAAAAGCCATGCCGTGGCATGTGCGATCACCGCGCCCGTACCCGTAAAGTCGTCGCTCAAATCTTTGGGGCGCATAAAGGGCACGCTTGCCCCGTATTCACGGGCTATTTGCGCTATTTCTGCATCGTCGGTGCTTACCACCACCTCGCTAAAGAGCCCGCTTTTGAGTGCTGCTTCGATCGAGTAGGCAATGAGCGGCTTGCCGTGAAAAAGTTTGATGTTTTTGCGGGGGATCCTTTTGCTGCCGCCGCGCGCGGGGATGATCGCTACGGCGCTCATTAGAAACTGCATCCTCGGTGTTTATACGCTTCAAGCACCTCTAAAAGGGTGTCGGCAACCTTTGCGGCATCTTCAAGTGTCATCTGCTGATGGCAGGGGATAGAGAGTTCGCTGCGGTAAAAATCCCCCGCAACGTCAAGGCGTATTTCGCCGAATTTTTCTTTGTAAAACGAGTTTTGGTAGATCGGTTTGTAGTGTACCTGCACCCCCAAACCTTTGGCATGTAAGGCTTCAAAAATCTCCTCTTTGACGCA
>Ga0265295_1002892_pt1 | contig 26031 bp, 21 predicted proteins | sample Munlansysbiofilm_FD_192503 | JGI IMG/M metagenome (GOLD analysis project Ga0265295, IMG submission 192503) | Leachate microbial communities from a municipal landfill in Southern Ontario, Canada - Methane capture system biofilm | ecosystem: Engineered > Solid waste > Landfill > Unclassified ... | reverse complement strand
GCCGACGGACGATCAGCGCTCGCGCAGGGCCGCCTGGTCGAGCAGGTGGATGGTCTTGCCCTCCACCCGGATGAGCCCCTCGTCGGTCATCCGGGAGAAGATCCGCGACAGGGTCTCGGAACTGGTGCCGAGCAGGCTGGCCAGCTGCCCCTTGGAGATGTCGAGCACCACCAGGTCCGCGCGCTCCTGCTCCTCGGCCAGGTAGCCCAGGTAGGCGGCCAACCGGCCGGGCACCTCCTTGAGCGACAGGTTCTCGATCTGGGTGGCAAAGCGGCGCAGCCGCTGGGCGAGCACGGCAAGCATGTTCAAGGCAAGCGACGGCGTACGGGTGATCAGCTCGACAAAGGCCGGTCGCGGAAAGAAAATAAGCTCTGTCTCGGCAAGGGTGGCGGCGTTGGCCGGGAATGGATTGCCGTGGAACACCGGCACCTCGCCGAAGGGTTCGCCGACCCCGAAAATATGCAAGATCTGTTCCTTGCCATCGGGCGACATCTTATATATCTTCACCTTGCCGGTTGCCACCATGTAGAATCCGACACCCGGGTCGCCCTCGTGGAACACCGTGGTGTTGCGGGCGAGTTTCCTGGTGACGGCGATGTCAGCGATCTGGCGCAGCTGATCCACCGGCAGGCCGCTGAACAGCAGGCTTTGGGCGAGCACATCCATCGTGTTGTTCATTTTTTTTCTGAAAACGTACGGTTTTTGACCCAGGTCAAAGAAAGATCCCGGAAATCGGGTAGAGTGGCAGCATAGTACAAAGGAACACCGTCCACTGCGACTCAAAACCCCAGCCAAGGAGAACAACCATGTTTTGCAATCAGTGTGAACAGACCGCCAAGGGAACCGGCTGCAGCGTCATCGGCGTCTGCGGCAAGAACGAGGAGGTCGCCGATCTCCAGGACCTGCTTGTCCACGCCCTGCAGGGTCTCGCCCTGTACGCCCAGGAAGGCCGCCGGCTGGGCATCGTCGATGACGCCACCGACCACTTCACCTACGAAGCCATCTTCTCCACCCTGACCAACGTCGATTTCGACCCGGAGCGGTTCGTGGCCCTGATCAAACGCGCCGTCGAGTTGCGCGAGGCCATGACGGCCAAGGTTGCGGCCGCCGGCGGTAAGACCGACTTCAGCGGGCCCCAGGCCACCTTCATCCCCACCGGCTCCGTGGCCGAAATGTTTGAACAGGGCAAGGCCCTGCACCTGATCGAAAACCTGGACGAGGATGAAAACGTCCGCTCGCTCAAGCAAACCGTACTCTACGGCCTCAAGGGCATTGCCGCCTACGCGGACCACGCCGCCATCCTCGGCAAGACCGACCCGGCCGTGGCCGCCTTCTGCTACGAGGCACTGACCATGCTGCTCGAAAAGGGCATGACCGTAGCGCAGGGTGTGCCGTTCGTGCTCAAGACCGGCGAGATCAACCTCAAGGCCATGGAGCTGCTCGATGCCGGCAACACCTCCACCTACGGCCACCCGGTGCCCACCCCGGTGCCGCTGGGGCATCGCAAGAACAAGTGCGTGCTCATCACCGGCCATGACCTGCGTGACCTGGAGATGCTGCTCAAGCAGACCGAGGGCAAGGGCATCGACGTCTACACCCACGGCGAGATGCTGCCCTGTCACGGCTACCCGGAGTTGAAGAAATACCCGCACTTCTACGGCCACTACGGCACGGCCTGGCAGAACCAGCAGAAGGAGTTCCCCAACTTCCCGGGACCGATCCTGTTCACCACCAACTGCATCCAGAAGCCGCTGGACAACTACAAGGACCGGGTGTTCACCAACGGCCTGGTCGGCTGGCCGGGCGTGAAGCACATCACCGACAAGGACTACTCGGCCGTGGTCAAGATGGCGCTGGCCATGGACGGCTTCACCGATGACGAGGACAAGGGCCAAGTGCTGGTCGGCTTTGCCCGCAATGCCGTGCTCGGCGTGGCCGACAAGGTGATCGAGGCGGTGAAATCGAAGGCCATCCGCCACTTCTTCCTGGTGGGCGGCTGCGACGGCGCCAAACCCGGCCGCAACTACTACACCAAGTTCGTCGAGCAGGTGCCCAAGGACTGCGTGGTGCTGACACTGGCCTGCGGCAAGTTCCGCTTCTTCGACATGCAGCTGGGCGACATCGGCGGCATCCCGCGCCTCTTGGACGTGGGCCAGTGCAACGACGCCTACTCGGCCATCCAGATCGCCGTGGCGCTCGCCAAGGCCTTTGACTGCGAGGTGAACGAGCTGCCGCTGTCCATGATCCTGTCCTGGTACGAGCAGAAGGCCGTGGCCATCCTGCTCACCCTGCTCTACCTGGGCATCAAGGACATCCGCCTCGGGCCGTCGCTGCCGGCCTTTGTCAGCCCGGCAGTGCTCCAGTTCCTGGTGGACACCTTTGCCATCAAACCCATTGCCGAAACCCCCGAGGAAGACCTCAAGGCCATCCTCGGCTAACCAGACCCGGTGCGTCGGGCAGGGACAGCCCCTGCCCGCGCGCCCTGTTCATCCTCAACCAGCGAGGGCAACACCATGAAAACAGTCCGGATCGACGAAGACGAATGCATCGGCTGCGGCACCTGCGTCGAACTCTGCCCCGAGATCTTCGCCTTCAATGACGACACCAACAAGGCCTACGTGATCCTGCCCGAGGGCGGCGACGAGGGCTGCATCGACGATGCCGCCGCCTCCTGCCCGGTCAGCTGCATCACCAACGAATAATCCTTAAGCGCCGCGGTTGTCCGCTGGACCGTTCTTCGGTCCGGCAGGCGACCACGGACCGCGAACCATGGACGACAACCACAAAACCTATCTCGTGCTGCCCCATTTCGACGCCGGCCTGCTCGGCCCGGAAGACCTGGAACGGCTGGCCGCGCTGGCGCGCACCTACAACATCCCGCGGACCAAGATAACCGGCGCGCAGCGGGTGGCCTTTCTCGGCATGGCGCCGGAAACCATCGAGCCGCTGCGGGCCGAGCTGGACCTCCCGAACACCCTGCCGCACACCCGCTGCCGGGTGCACTATGTGCAGGCCTGCCCGGGCCGCACCTGGTGCAAATACGGCCATCGCGAGACCCTGGAGTTGGCCGAGCGTATCAAACAAATCGAACTGGACGGCCCCCTGCCGGCCAAGGTCAAGGTGGGCATCTCGGGCTGCCGGTTCTGCTGCTGCGAATCCTGGCTGCGCGACGTGGGCCTTGCCGGCGGCAGCAAGGGCTGGCGCTTCACCTTCGGTGGCAACGCCGCCGGCCGGCCGCGCATCGGCGACCTGGTGGCCGAGGGACTCAGCGACGACGAGGCCGTGGCCCTGATGACCCGCACCCTGAATCACTACATCCGCGAAGCCCGGTTCAAGACCCGCTCCGCCCGCTTCATGGAACGCTACGGCATCGAGGCCCTCAAAAAAGCGGTCCTTGGCTGAGCCGCAACCTCCTTCCCCATTGAAAACACAATGAAAGTACTGCGAAAGATCATCCAGATTGACGAAGAACTGTGCGATGGCTGCGGCCAGTGCGTCCCCGACTGCGCCGAGGGCTCGCTGCAGATCATCGACGGCAAGGCCCGGCTGGTGGCGGACAAACTCTGCGACGGCCTGGGCGCCTGCCTGGGCGCCTGCCCCACCGGCGCCCTGAAAATCATCGAGCGCGAGGCCGACGAATTCGACGAGGAGGCGGTGGAACATTTCCTTGCCGACAAGGCGCAGGCGGCACCTGCACCGCCGGTCACCGGCGGTTGCCCCTCGGCCCGGCTGCAGAACTTTGCGCCGATGTCGCCCTGCCAGGCGGCGAACGCGCCCGCCACCCAGACCGGCTCGGCCCTGTCGCACTGGCCGGTGCAGATCCGGCTGATCCCGCCGACCGCGCCTTTTCTGGAGAACTGCGACCTGCTGGTGGCCGCGGACTGTACCGCGCTCAGCTACGCCACCCTCCACCAGGACTACATCGCCGGCCGGGTGGTGATGATGGGCTGCCCCAAGTTCGATGACCAACAGCTCTACGTGGACCGCTTCACCGAGATCTTCCGCACCCGGAAGCTCAAGTCGCTGACCATCCTGATCATGGAGGTGCCCTGCTGCCACTCCATGCTGCAGATCGTCAAACAGGCCTGGGACGCGGCCAAACCGTCGTTCCCGGTACGCCACGTGATCATCTCCACCCGGGGTGCGGTGGTGGCTGAAACCACCTGGTAAACCGCATCCGGTCCTCCTTTTTTCCCGCCCCGGTCCGCGCCTTCCCCTGCCGCGGGCCGGGGCTTTTTTCTTCGCCGCGGCGGCCGCTTTCGGCTAGGATCGACCCACCACGGCCCGCCCCCGCCCGGCCGCCCCCCTCACCCGGAGCCATCCATGAAAACCAACCTGACCCTGATCGGCATGCCGGGTGCGGGCAAGAGCACCATCGGCATCATCCTCGCCAAGAACCTCGGTCTCGGCTTCATCGACACCGACGTACTCATCCAGATCAACCGCCAGAAAACCCTGCAACAGATCCTCGACGGGAGCGACCACCTCACCCTGCGGGCCATCGAGGAGGCCGAGATCTGCAAGCTCAACGTCAGCCGCCACGTGATCGCCACCGGCGGCAGCGCCGCCTACAGCGAGCGGGCCATGACCCACCTGGGGCGGATTTCGCTCATCGTCTTCCTCCAGGTGTCGTTCACCGAGATCGAGCGCCGCATCCGCAACTTCGCCACCCGCGGCATTGCCAAGGCCAAAGACCAGACCTTCCACGAACTGTTCGACGAACGCCAGTTGCTCTACCGGCGCTACGCCGAGCTGACCGTGGCCTGCGACGGCCGCGACCAGGAGGAGATCGCCGCGCACATAGCCCGCGCCCTGCCGGCCGGCCTGTTCGACCCGGCCTGAGCCAGCCGCATTTTTTTGTCGTTCTCGTCAAAAGCCACGGGAACGACCTCTCTTGCTTGATAACAGGCTGTTTTGACGAAACGTGATTGCGCGGATTTTGACTTTTTGCGGGGCCGTCATTTTTTTCACTAGGTAAATTTACCTATTCTTTGACTTCCGCCAACATTGGCGTACAATTGCCGCCAGCCGGGGAGGGGTCCCGGCGCCGTCCCCGCCCGCGAAAAGGGCGTTTCCAATTCTAGCACGACAACGGTCAACGCATGTCGAACGCACTGTCGCACTGTGAACAGGCGAGTTCCTGCCGGAATCTGGGCGCCACCCTGGCCGACCTCATCGATGGTATGGACATCGCCCTGTGGGAGTTGAACCGCGACTACCGGGTGGTCAGCCACAATCGCAAGGCCCGGGAACTCTACGGCGACCGACTGGTCGGCCGCCGCTGCCACCAGGTGGCAGCCGACCGGGACACGGTCTGCGCCGGTTGCCCGGCCCGGATGGTGTTCGCCGGCCAGGCCAGCGGCCGGGCCGAACGGCAACGCACCAACGCCAGCGGCCGGGCCGTGCACATCGACCATATCGCCACCCCGATCCGCACCGCCGACGGCCGGGTCACCGGCGCGCTCGTGCTCATCATCGACATCACCCGCCACAAGGAGCAAGAGCGGAAACTGATCGCCCGCCGCAACGATTTCGAACAGATGGTCATCGAGCGCACCCGCGACCTGGCGGAGAGTCAGGCGCGCTACCGGCGCTTGTACGAGGAGTCGAAACGGGACCAGGCCCTGTGGCTGTCGCTCCTCAACGCGGCCGCCGACGCGCTTGTCATCCACGACCTGGACGGCCGCGTCCAGTACCTCAACCCGAGCTTCAGCCGCACCTTCGGCTGGACCCTGGACGAGCTGCAGGGGCGCCCCCTGCCCTTTGCCGACACCGATGAGGCCGGCGACGAACTGCGCCGGCTGATCGCCTCGGGCCAGCCGGTGGCCAACCTGGCCGCCCGCCGGCCCACCCGCGACGGCCGCATGCTCGACGTGTCCATCAGCGCCGCCCGCTACACCGGCCAGCACGGCGAATCGGCCGGACTCATCTGCAGCTTCCGCGACGTCACCGAAGCCAGGGCCATGGAGCGCCAGCTGCAGCGCATGCAGCGGTTCGAGGCCATGGCCACCCTGGCCGGCGGCATTGCCCACGATTTCAACAACCTGCTCATGGGCATCGAGGGCAGCGCCTCGCTCCTGTTGATGGATTTGCCCGAAGGCGCGGTCGCTGCCGAAAAACTGCGGAACATCGAGAAGTACGTGCGCCAGGGGGAACAACTCACCCGGCAACTGCTCGGCCTGGCCCGGCGGGAGACCCGCGACGGGATCAGGGTGACGGACCTGAACGGCCTGGTCGCCGCCAGCAGTGCCCTGTTCGGCCAGGCGCGCCGGGAGATCACCCTGCGCTGCCAGCCGCAGCCGCACCTCTGGCCGGTGGAGGTCGACCCCGGGCAGATCGAGCAGGTGCTGCTCAACCTGTTCGTCAACGCTGCCCACGCCATGCCGCTCGGCGGTGAGATCCGCCTGGCCACCGCAAACGTCCACCTCGACCAGCAGGAGGCTGCCGCCTGCGGCCGGCCGGCAGGACGGTACGTGCGCATCACCGTGGCTGACAGCGGCAGCGGTATCGACCCGCAGATCCTCGACCGGATCTTCGACCCCTTCTTCACCACCCGGGAACACGAGGGCGGCACCGGCCTGGGGCTGGCCTCGGCCTACGGTATCGTCAGCAACCACGGCGGCATCATCCAGGCCGGCAACGACCCGCTCGGCGGCGCGGAGTTCACCATCCTCCTGCCCGCCTCGGAGCGCGCACCGCTACCGGCACAAGACCTTTCCACGGAGGTGCGGCCGGGATGCGAGACCATCCTGCTGGTGGACGACGAACCGCTGGTGCTGGGCCTGACCCGCGACCTGCTGCAGCGGCTCGGCTACACCGTGCTGCCGGCCACCACCGGCACCGAGGCGCTCGACCTCTGCCGCGACCACCCGGACCGCATCGACCTGGCCATTGTCGACATGGTCATGCCCGGCATAAGCGGTCCTGAACTCTTCCAGGGGCTGCGCGCAATGGACGGGAGCATCCGTGGGCTGCTCTCCACCGGCTACGATCTTGCCGACCAGGCCGAGCACCTCTTTGACCAGGGCTTTCATGGTTTCATCCAGAAACCCTTCACCCTGCACACCATTTCCTGCAAACTGCGCGAGATTCTCGACGAAACAGCCGAACCGTCCCTGTTTCGCTGTCAAAATCCGTGAAAAATTGACCTGCTGGTGTACAATACAGCATTTTTCCGGCCCGTTGTAGCGAATGGCGGTCGTCTACCGCGCATTCGGACGGACCGGCACCAACAGGAACAAGCCGTGCCGCCACGCCCCTACCGCCCCCTTCGCACCAGTCTGCTCGCCCTGCTTCTCGGCCTTGCCTCCCTGCCCGCGTCGTCCTGCGCCGGGGAAACCGGGACCCCTCCGCCCACCGTGGTCAAAACGCGGCTCGCCGTGGCCCCGTTGCCGTCCACCGGCGAAGTCGTGCGCATCGACGATATCGACTACCCGGTGCCAAGGCCCTGGACCGGCAACAGGGTGAGCGTGCCCGAGGACACGACCGCCAACCTGCAGATGATTCCCCGGGAACTGACACTGAACCGCACGGAGATTTACCTGCACAGCGAGGCGATCGAACCGCTGCGTGCCATGGCCGCCGCCGCCGCCGAGGAGGGGGTGCTGCTGCTCGTTGACTCCGGCTACCGCAGCGCCCGCTACCAGCGGGTTATCTTCCGTCAGTTTCTCGAAAAGGGAGAGCGTTTCGAGGACATCGCCCGCTATGTGGCGCCGCCCGGCTACTCCGAGCACGCACTCGGCACGGTGGTCGACTTTCACCCGAGCGGCCGCGGCTTTGCCCGCTCCGACGCCTACCGCTGGCTGCGGGAGCACGCCGCTACCTACGGCTTTCACGAGACCCTGCCCCGCCACGGCCGTCACCACTTCCCCTGGGAGCCGTGGCACTGGAAGTTCCAGCCCGATGCCGCGGACGACCTGCCGCGGCTCGCCCCCCACACGGTCAAGCGCCGTCCCGCACCGCTGGCCACCGCCCTGTCCGTCCCGGCCGTCAACCGGCCGGCCATCCAGGCCGCCTCGGCCGAATCGCTGATCGAATACCAGTAAACGGGCCGGGTTCAGTCCACTGCCGGATTCGGGACGAGGGAAAACTCCTCGAACACCGTGGTCACCGGGATGGCGAAGCCGATCCCTTCGGTGTTTTGCACAATCATCGTGTTGACACCCAGCACCCGGCCGCGTTCGTCGATGAGCGGACCGCCGGAATTGCCCGGATTGATGGCGGCGTCGGTCTGCAGGTAGATCTCGCCGGATTCCTCGTGGCGGCGATAGCCGGAGAAGATGCCGGCGGTGACCGTGTTGCGAAGACCCACCGGGTTGCCGATGGTGTAGACCCGGTCCCCCTGCTGCGGGCCGGCCTGCTGCGGGGCGGGCCGCAGGGGAGTGGCGCCGGCGCTGTAGACCGTCACCAGGGCCAGATCGCGGCTGGGACTGGTCTGGATGGACTGGGCGGTGAACTCGCTGCCATCGGCCAGGAAGACCCGGATGTCAGCGTTGGTGGCAGTCTGCTCCATCCGCGCCAGGCGGGCCTCGGCCTCGGCCTGGGCAGGCAGGACCCCGGCCAGTTCCCGCTCGCGCTCCTGGAGGACGATGACCAACTGGCGGCGGGAGGGACTGTCCGGCAGCCGCCGCAGTTGGCCACGCGCCTCGTCGAGCTTGCGGCGTTCGAGGTCGATCAGCTGCCGACCGGTGGTGACCTTGCGGCGCAGCTCCGCCAGTTGGGCGCGGTCCGGCTCGATCACGTGCTTGTTGGTGACGACGGTGGTGTCGGTGAGGAAAAATCCGGACCCCTTGCCCCAGGGCGTCTCAATGGCCACAGTGCCATTCTTCGCCTGCTCGATGGGGCTGGCCGCGACTGCGGCCGGGCGGGCGGCTGGCGAATGGACGGGTGCGAGTGGTTCCGGCGCGGGCAGGGCGGACCGTTCGGCACCCTGATCGGCCACCGGCAAAGCGGCCGACCGGTTCTGGCCGGGTGGTCGACCCGAGGTCAGCCACCAAGTGGTGCCGGCCGTCACGGCCACGAGCAGGACGGCCACCAGCAGCAGGGGCAGGGAACCGCTTCGGCGCGGTGCGGCAGGATCGACCTCGCCGGCCGTCTCCTGGTGCCGACGTTCCCTGCTCTGCGCATACTTGTGGAACAGCAGACCGCAGGCCTTGCATTCCAGCTGCTGTTCCTGTTCATGGCCGCATTTCGGACATCGGATCATGACCGCACCTTCCCGGAGGAGATCATCAGACCGATGAGCCGCAGGCATCATCCGCCGACCCGTCGATCCATGGAACACTCATGTCCTTGAGTATAGCAGGGGCAGGTCCTGGACACCAAGAAGGTTCACCGCGGCAGCGGTAAAACCGCGCGCGGCCGCGATGGCCAGTCGCGTCGGACCGGCCCGGTCAGGCTTCGGGGGGCGTTTCCCGGCGGCCTTCGATGGCCAGGAAATTGAGGGTGGTGTGCACAGTGAACAGCGGGAAGCAGACGGCCATGAGGAAGATGTTCAGAATCGGCACCATGCTGAGCAGGGCGGGCAGCAGGCCGATCCGGAAGGCCGAGGCGCGGTGGCTCCGCAGCCAGCGCAGCTTGTCACCCAGGCTCCAGCGGTAGCGGGAGGATGGGTAATCGACGAACATCAGCGCCGAGTAGTAGACGTAGAGCACGAACACCGCCGCCTGGCCGATCACCGGCAGGAAATTGAGCGGCAGGGCCACGGCCGTGACCAGGAGGCCGAAGGCGCCGATCTTCACGCCCTCGAGCAGGTCGATGAGCGAGCCGGCCAGGGTCAGCCGGGCCTCGCCCTCGCCGGCCCGGGCCGCAAAGCGGTTGCCGGCCGAGGTGCTGAGGAACACGTAGCCGGGCGTGGTCAGGGTGAAGGCGAGGAGGAAGGCGAGGTAAAAGGCGACCACCCGGGAAAGGACGACAAACACCCATTTCAGCCCGGTCCAGCCCCAGAGCAGCGGCCAGTGCCAGAACCGCTCGACCGCGGGCGGAGTGGTGAAGAACGAGCCGGTCAGCTGGTCGACCCAGCCCACCGAAAACGAAAACCCGAGCCAGGTGAGGGTGCCGGTGAGGACCACGAGCACGAGACTCCAGCCGAGCAGGCGGGGCTGGCGCAGGAGGAAGAACAGCGAGGTGGAGAGCGGCACCCAGGAGGCGGGCGGCGCCCCGTGGGGCAAGCGCGGGTCAACGGCGTTCATGAGGGAGTAAAGAAGGATCGGTCAGAGAGAAAGGGATGCGCCGGGTCAGGGCGCGAACAAACGATCCTGCCGGCAGGGCAGGCACCACTGGTCAAAACATCCGACCGCCCGGGCCAATTCGCCCCCGGCGGTCGGGGATGGCTGGCCAATTTCGCCTGCCCGCCGGGCAGGCCGTGGGGGTTATCACCCCTGGTAGGCACAGCTGACCAGGTCGGCCACCTCATAGTCGATCCGGCCGGCTTGCAGCACGGCAAAGACGTCCTGCACCTGGACGAGGCCGTCCACCTCGATGCTGCTGCCCAGCTCATTCTCCTGCAGCCGGCAACCGCCGGCGCGCAGGGCGGCCAGGGCCTCGGCCAGGTGCGGCACCACCAGGCCCAGGCGGGAAAAGTCATTCATGTAGAAGAGCGGCCAGTCCGTATGACAGGCGACGGGCTTCCCTCGTTCCATTATCGGCAGTTGTCCCATGGCATCCTCCCTGTGTTGCCGAGGGGGCCGGTGGCGGCCCGTTCACTGGCCGTGCCGGCGGCGGAACGTGACCGTCTCGCCGCCGATGCCCCAGTTGTCTGTGGGCACCTCGTCAATCACCACCACGGTGGTGGCCGGGTTCTTGCCGAGCACCTCCTGGAGCAGCCGGGTGACGCCCTCGATGAGCGCCGCCTTGTCGGCCGCAGTGACCCCCTCGTCGGTTATTCTGATGTGAACATAGGGCATGCGTGCCTCCTTTTCAACGACGATCGGCCGGAGGCGGATTGCCCCGGCCACCCCGGTCGGGCCGCTTGCGCCGCCAACTTTCCCGTGGCGATTTGACGGCAATGGAGTATACTGCCGTCCTTGTTCATGAACAGCAACTCCCGCCCTGCCGTCCGGCGGCGGGATCCGGCAGGATTCGGTCAGGCCCCGCTATGTACACAGACATCCTCATCAATGCAACATTCTATGAGAACCGGATCGCCCTGGTGGAAAACGGCAACCTGCGCGAATTCCACCTGGATCGGCTTTCCGAGCGAGGGTTGATCGGCAACATCTACCTGGGCCGGGTGGTGCGGGTGCTGCCGGGCATCGATGCGGCCTTTGTCGACATCGGTCTGGAACGCACCGGCTTTCTCTATGTCGAGGAGGCCCAGTACCTCTATTCGGAGAGTTACCAGCGGCTGCCGCCCGGCCACAAACTGCACCAGGACCCGCCCCGCCACCTGTCCACACCGCCGTCCATCAGTGAACTCGTCCGCGAGGGCCAGGATATCCTCGTACAGATCGCCAAGGAGCCCATCGGCTCCAAGGGCGCCCGCCTGACCTGCAATATCACCCTGCCCTGCCGCAACCTGGTGTTCATGCCGCTCACCGATCACATCGGCATCTCGCGCAAAATCGAGGACGAGGCCACCCGCCAGTTGCTGCGCGACAAGATCGAGGGACTGCGTCCGCCGGGTGCCGGCTTCATCATGCGCACCGTGGCCGAGAACATCGGCGACGAGGAACTCGAGGCGGACATGGAGTTCCTGCTCCTGCTCTGGGACGATATCCTCGGCAAGGCCAAGAAGGCCACCGTACCCAGCCTGATCTACAAGGACCTGGACATCATCCTGCGGGCGGTGCGCGACTTTTTCACCGAGGAGACCAACGAACTGGTCACCGACAGCCGCGAGGTCTACGAGCAGCTGTTCAGTTACGCGCGCAATTTCGCGCCGCACCTGCAGGACCGGATAACCTTCTACGACTCGGACCTGCCCCTGTTCGAATACTACGGCATCGAAGCGGACATCAGCAGCGCCCTGGACAAGAAGGTGTGGTTGCGCTCCGGCGGCTACATCGTCATCGAGCCGACCGAGGCCCTCACCGTCATCGACGTGAACAGCGGCCGCTACGTCGGTGCCAATGACCTGGCCGAGACCATCTTCAAGACGAACATGGAGGCGGTGCGTGAGATCGCCCGCCAATTGCGGCTGCGCAACCTCGGCGGCATCATCATCATCGACTTCATCGACATGGAGAGCGAGGAACACCGCGAGGAACTGTACACCGCCTTTCAGGAGGCGATGCGCGACGACAAGAGCAAGGTCAACATCCTCAAGCTCAGCGAATTCGGCCTGGTGCAGATGACCCGCAAGCGGCTCTCCGAGAGCCTGACGCAGATGCTGTGCGAGCCCTGCCTGTACTGCGGCGGCGAAGGGTTCGTCAAATCGCGACGCACCGTCTGCCACGAGATCTTCCGCAAGATCGGCCGTGACGCGCGCAAGATCGGCGGCTCGCACGTGACCATCAAGGTCCACCCGCACATCGCCGACCTGCTGCTCAACGAGGAGTCGTACAACGTCGAGCAGCTCGAACAGCGCACCGGCAGACGGTTCACCATCATCCCGGTTCCGGACATGCACATCAAGCGCTACGATATCATCTGGAACGAGTAGACCGCAGTCCCCCTGACTTTCTCCCACCCGGACAGACCCATGACCGATATTCGTTTAGGCGGCGCCTCCCGGAGGCGCGGCGGATTTTTCAAGACCCTGCTGCTGGCCCTCCTGGCCATGGCGGTGATCGCCCTGGGGGCAGCCGCCTTCCTGCTCTTCGAGTTCGAAAAACCGACCGTGGCGCTCGACCGGGAACTCCGTTTTCTCGGCGGCCGGGTGGAGCTGCCACTGCACGCCGCGGACAACAAAAGCGGCATCCGTGCCCTCGAGATCACGCTGGCCCAGGGTGAGCGAACGATACCCGTTTTTGCGCGCACCTTTCCCCGCCAGTCCTGGCTGCGGGCCGCAGGCCCGGCCACGGTGAGCGAGCGGGTGGTGATCGACGCCCGCAAGGCGGGCATCAAGGAGGGTTCGGCCGAACTGGTGGTGCGCGTGCGCGACTTCTCCCTGAACGGCCTGTTCCAGGGCAACCACACCGAACTGCGGGTGCCGGTGACCATGGACACCAAACCGCCCACGCTCTCCCTGGCGCATGCGCAGCAATCCCTCCGCCCCGGCGGCAGCGGGCTGGTAGTCTACACCGTCTCCGAACCGCCCGGCCGCCACGGCGTGCAGGTGGGCGACCGTTTCTTTCCGGGCTTTCCAGGCCGCAAGGCCAACACCTATGTCGCCTACATCGCCCTCCCCTGGGACGCCGGCGAACTCGGCGCCACCCGGGTGGTGGCCGCCGATGAGGCGGGCAACGAGGCTCTCCTGCCCATTGCCGTCGCCTTGAGAAAGGTGCCGGAGAAACGGGACACCATCACCATCAGCGACAGCTTCCTGCAGCTCAAGATTCCCGAATTCGAGGCCCACTACCCGGAGATGCAGGGCAGCCTGGTGGAAAAATACCTGTTCGTCAACAACCAGGTGCGGGTGCAGAACGCGGCGGTGATCGCCAAGGTCTGCGCCGCCACCGACCCCGAGCAGCTCTGGTCGGACCGTTTCCTGCGCATGCCCGGTGCCGGCCGGGCCCAGTTCGCCGACCAGCGCACCTACCTGTACAACGGCCAGGCCATCGACACCCAGACCCATCTCGGCGTGGACATTGCCTCCACCGCCCAGGCCCCCATCCGTGCGGCCAACCGCGGCCGGGTGGTGTTCGCCGAATATCTCGGCATCTACGGCAACATGATCATCCTGGACCACGGCCAGGGGATCGCCAGCCTCTATTCGCATCTGAGCAGCATCGAGACCACGGTGGGCACCCTGGTCGAGAAGAACCAGCAGATCGGCCGATCCGGGGCCAGCGGCATGGCCGGCGGCGACCATCTCCATTTCTCCATGCTGGTGCGCGGCCTGTTCGTCACCCCAGTCGAGTGGTGGGATCAGCACTGGATCGACGTCAACATCAAGAACATCCTCCATGGGAAATAATCCGGCCGCCAGCGCAGAACAGCACCGCCCGGGACAGCGGCCTGAGGGCGACGGGCCGCGCTGGCTTCCGCGACCGCCGCTGCTCCTCTGGAGTTACGTGGCCACCGAGATGCTGGCCCCCTTCTTCGCCAGCTTCATCATCCTCTACTGCGTCTTCTTCCTCATCCGCCTCATCCCCCTGCTCGAGGTGGTGCTCGCCCTGCAGATCGGGTTGGCCGATTTCATCCGACTGTTCTCGTACATTTTCCCGCACATGCTGCTCTACGTCATCCCCATGGCGTGCATGGCCGGGGTGATCATCGGCTTCACCCGCATGACTAACGACGGCGAGATCCTCGCCCTCAAGGCCAGCGGTATCAGCCTGCGGCGCATGCTGCCGCCGATCATGCTTATCGCCGCGGCCATCTCCCTGCTCACCGGGTACTTCTCCATCCGCCTCATCCCGGCGGGCGAGTTGGGCGTCAAGCAGCTGATGTTCACCCTGGCCAAGGAAAAAATCGACAAGGGCCTCAAGGCGAAGGAGTTCACCGAGGCCTTGGGCGACCTGGTGGTCTACGTCGAGGAAATCGACGACCGCAAGGAGTGGCACGGGGTGTACGTCAGCGATATGCGCGGCCGCGTCCAGCCGCTCATCACCATGGCCAAGGCGGGACGGATGTCCGCGGACATGGAGAACATGATGGTCACCGTCGTGCTCGACGACGGCACCCTGCACAACGCCGAGGGCCGGGACAACCAGGTGATCCATTTCAAGCAGTACCAGCTGCAGATCCCCCTGCGCCCGCCGACCCGGGTGGGCGGCGAAGACGTCACCACCCAGAACCGCAACACCATGAGCCAGCAGCAGCTGCTCGCCGCAGCCGACAGACACGGGCCGCGTACCAAGGTGGGCCGCATGTACCTGTCCGAGTACCACCACCGGCTGTCCCTGCCGGTGGGCTGCTTCCTGCTCAGCCTGCTCGGCCTGCCGCTTGGCCTGCAGGCCGGGCCGGGCCGACGGGCGGTGGGCATTCCCCTGGGCTTGGGGTTCTTCATTTTTTATTACATCACCTTCACCATCAGCCGGGTGATGAGCGAGGCGGGGACCCTGTCCATGGTGGTGGGCATGTGGTTGCCCAACGTCTTCTTCCTTGCGCTGACGGTGTTCATCTTCCACCGGGTCGAGCAGGAGCGGCCGCTCGTGCCGGAACGGCTGCAGTTGCTGATCATCGGTCTCTTCGACCGCACCCTGCGACCGCTCTGGGAGCGTACGCTGCGGCCGGTCCGCGACCGTGCGCTGGCCCGCCTGCGCGAGGCTGCCGCCCGCTGGTGGCCGGTCCGGCGGCGCGCCGAGGCGCCCGGCCGGTCGCCGCACCTGCGCATCCATGCCGACAGCGCCAGCGGCCTGTTCCACCTGCCGGGCTGCGAGCAATACGACTGCCCGCAGTGCCGCATCGAATTCAAGGACGTGCAGATCGCCCGGGAGGCGGGCTTCAAACCCTGCCCGTTCTGCCGGACTCTCGTCGAGGAACAGGAGCGGCAGGAGTCCACCCCGCCCGACGCCTGATCCCGGTCGCCGGGCCTGAACGCCGGCGCGGGGCAGAAATTCGACCCCGCGGTTGCCGACGGCTGCGGTCCGCCCTTTACCAGTGCATCGCTGGACGCGCGCCGGCCGGTTTCAGGGGAGCCGCGGCCGCGAACCTTCCCCTCCCCGAGGAGCAGTGCTCATGCAACTGGCCAGCGCCGCGCAGATGCGCGAACTCGACCGGCAGACCATCGAAGAGATCGGCCTGCCCGGCATGGTGCTCATGGAGAACGCCGGCCGCGCCACGGTCGACCTGATGCAGCAGGTGTTCGGTCCAGTCGCCGGCCGGACCGTGTGCGTGTTCGCCGGTCCGGGCAACAACGGCGGCGACGGCCTGGTCATCGCCCGCACGGTGCACGGCCTGGGGGCCTTTCCCTTCATCTTCCTGCTCGTCCGCCCGGACCAGCTGCAGGGTGATGCGGCCCGCAACTTCGCCATCGCCAGCGCCCTCCGCCTGCCCTGCCAGGTGTTCGATCAGCCGGGCAGGATACCGGCCCTGCTCGACACGGTACTCACCCTCAACCGCATGCACCCGGTGCACTCCCTGGTGGATGCCCTCTTCGGCACCGGCCTGACCCGCCCGGTGGAGGGTCATTTCCTTGACGCCATCAACTGCCTGAACAGCCTGCACGAGAACAACTCCCTGCCGGTGGTGGCGGTGGACCTGCCCTCGGGCCTCGATAGCGATACCGGTGCGGTGCTCGGCGATGCGGTGCAGGCCGACCTGACTGTGACCTACGGCCAGCCCAAGCCCGGCCACTACCATCACGGTGGTCCCCAGGTCGGCCAGGTGGAACGGGTCGATATCGGCATCCCGTCCAAGCTGGTCGCCCGCGCCGGTCTGCGCGGCACCACCCTGGACGGGGCCACCGTCGACCTGCTCGACGAACGGCGCAAGGACGTGCACAAGGGCACCAACGGCCACCTGCTCATCGTCGCCGGCTCCGAAGGCAAGACCGGCGCGGCCCTGCTCTGCGGGCGCGGGGCCTTGCGCTGCGGCACCGGCCTGGTGAGCTTTACCGTGCCCCGCGACCTGAACCCGGTGTTCGAGGTGGCCAGCGCCGAAACCATGTCCATCGCCCTGCCCGCCTCGAGCCGCTGGCTGTCGGTGGAGGATTACGACCTCATCAAAGCCGCCGCCGAGGGCAAGCACAGCCTGGTGCTCGGTCCCGGCCTCGGCACGGAACCGGCCACGGCCGAGCTGGTCCTCCGCCTGTACACCGAAAACCCATTGCCGCAGGTGGTGGACGCCGATGCCCTCAACATCCTCGCTGCCCACCCGGAGGTGATCCGCCGGCCGGCCGGGCCGCGCGTCTTCACCCCGCATCCGGGCGAGATGGCGCGCCTGCTCGGTTCGACCGTGGCCGCGGTCCAGACCGACCGGCTCGCCGCCGCCCAGTGGCTGAACGACCTGGCCGGCGAGGGCTTGCCGCCGCTCGTCACCGTGCTCAAGGGTGCCGGCACGGTGGTCGCCTCGGTCCAGGGGAGGTGGGCAATCAACACCAGCGGTAACCCGGGCATGGGCACCGGCGGCATGGGCGACGTGCTTTCCGGCGTCATCGGCGGCCTGCTCGCCCAGGGCTACCCGCCCTGGAACGCGGCCTGCCTGGGCGTGTACCTGCACGGCCACGCCGCAGACTGCATCGCCCGGACCCGCCCCTTCGGCTACACCGCCTCCGAAGTGGCGGAGATGCTGCCCGAAGTCATCGGCGCCTGTCGCGCCCAACCACACAAGGAGACCCCATGCTCACAGCCCAGGACATCATGACCCGTTCAGTCATCACGGTGCGCGAGGACGCCACTGTGCGCGAACTGGCGACGCTCTTTCTCGCCCAAAACATCAGCGGCGCGCCGGTGGTCGACGCGAACGGCCGGGTGATCGGCGTGGTCACCGAGAGCGACCTCATCTTTCAAAACAAGAAGGTCCATCTACCCACCGCGGTGGCAATCCTGGACGCCTTCATCTTTCTGGAAAGCCCGGGGAAAACGGAAAAAGAACTGAAAAAGATCGCCGGCGCCCGGGTCGGCGACATCTGCTCGCACGACCTGGTCAGCGTCACCCCGGAAACCGGTCTGGAGGAACTGGCGACCCTGATGGCGGAGAAGAAGGTGCACACCCTGCCGGTGCTACGCGGGGACGAACTGGTGGGAGTGATCGGCAAGTCGGATATCATCCGGACGATCGCCCAGGGGCTGTAGCCCTGTCGGCGTCGTAGAGGTGCCAGCAGTTCCGGCCCTTTTTCTTGGCCTCGTACATGGCGATGTCGGCGTTGCGGAGCATGTTCTCGGCGTCCTGGCAGTCCACGGGGTAGACCGAGATGCCGATGCTGGCGCCGATGAAGCAGACGTGGTCGCCCGCCTCGATGGGCTCGTTGAGTGAGTCGATGGCCTTCTGCGCGACCAGGGTGGCGCCATCGATGGTGTCCGTGCTTTCCAAGAGGATGACGAACTCGTCGCCGCCCAGCCGACAGACCGAGTCCGAGGTGCGCAGGTTGTGGCGCAGCCGTTCGGCCACCTGCATGAGCACGATGTCGCCGACAGCGTGGCCGAACTGGTCGTTGATCGGCTTGAACCGGTCCAGGTCGATGAACAGCAGGCAGAGGATGCGGCCGTAGCGTTTGGCCAGCGAAATGGCCTGGGGCAGGCGCCGCCGGAAGTAGTTGCGGTTGGGCAGGTTGGTGAGCGGGTCGTGGTTGGCCATGTAGCGGATGAGTTCCGCCGCCTCCTGGCGCTCGGTCACATCCTGGAAGACGAGCACCCCGCCGACCAGGCGCCGGCCCTGGCGGATGGGCGTCGAGCGGAAGTCCACCGGGAAGATGGTGCCGTCCTGGCGCTGCAGGCGCGCCTCGTCGAAACGGGCCCCCGATTCCTCCCTGCCCTCGGTGAAAAAGGGGCAGCATTCCTCGGTAAAGCTGTCAGTGCCGGGCAGGCTGAGGTGGAACACCTCGCGGCAGCGGCGCCCCCGCACCTGCTCGTTGGAACACCCCAGCATCTTCAATGCCGCCGGATTGATGTAGCTGATCCGGCCCTGCTCGTCCACCCCGCAGATGCCGTTGGCCGCGGCGTCGAGAATCATCTCGTAGTTCTTCGACAGCAGTTCGAGTTCCTGCTTGGCCCGTCGGGCGCCGAGAATATAGCGGATGCGGTTTTTCAGCACCGGCCAGCGCAGCGGTTTACGGATGTAGTCCACCGCACCGGCGAAGTAGGAGCGCTCGATGCTCTTCTCATCGTCCAGAGCGGTGACCATGAGCACCGGCGGCGCGTCCACCATGGACGAGCAGATGTGCGCGCAGACCCCGGGTCCGTCGATACCGGGCATGGCGATGTCGAGGATGACCAGGTCGTACGACCGCTCGGCCAGCCGCTCCAGGGCCACCTGACCATCCTCGGCCTCGGTGACCGCGTAGCCCTCGCCCTCGAGGAACTGGCGCAGGAGCATGCGCATGACCTCGTCGTCGTCGACGATCAGAATGGCCGGAATGGCCTCGGAGAACAAAGAAACGGTCATGGCACGGGGTCAGTGGAGGGACGGGGCCGCGGCCGGTTCCGGCTACCCCGCCGGACAGAACCGCTTTTTCTCATTGTAGGGGAAGCGATACTTTAATCAAGGCGTTCCGACAAAAACCGACGGACTTTCCCGGCCGCTGCCACCATGGCCGCGAACAGGCGGTCGGGTTGGCGGATCGTCCCGGTTTTGCACATGTTCTCGGCCTGCAGACAGAGCCGGGAGAATTCCTCGGCGCCGAACTGGCTGCTGCTGCCCTTCATGGTGTGCGCCACCCTGGCCACCGCCTCGGCGTCCCCGCGCTCCAGGGCCCGGTGCAGGTCGTTGATGCGGATGTCGAGCGAGCGCAGGAAGATGTCCACCGCCGGCCGGATATCGCCGACGTGTTCACGGAGCCGGTCGAGCACCACGGTGTTGATCACCGCTGCGCCCTCATTGGCCGCCGGTTCACCCGGCACGACGGGTTGGCATCCGCTTTTCGGGGTGATCGCCCCGCCCAGTTCCGGCAGCCACTGGTCGAGTACGCGGCGCAGCTGGGCGAAGTCCAGCGGCTTCGCCAGGTGGTCGGCCATACCCACCTCCAGGCAGCGTTGCCGGCTGGCTTCGGTGGCGTCGGCGGTCAGGGCGATGATCACCGGCGGAAGGTGCCGCTTGGCCGCGCAGTCCGCGAGGATGGTCGCGGTCGCCTCGAAGCCGTCCATCTCGGGCATCTGGCAGTCCATGAAGACGAGGTCAAAGCGGCCGGCACGGCAGGCGTCCACCGCCTGACGACCGTTGTTGGCCGTGACGAGGTCTACCCTGGCCTGGCGAAAGGTCTCGGCCAGCACCACCCGGTTGGTCTCGTCGTCATCGACGATAAGCAACCGCACACCGGAACCGGTGGCCATGGGCGCGGTCGGTGCGACCGGTCCTGCGGTCGGCATCGCCTCCTGCACCGGCCGGGCCGGCGGGGGTGGCGCCTCCTCCGCCCGGGCCGCGCCGGCCGGGGCAAGATCGAGGGTAAACCAGAACACCGAGCCCTGCCCCGGGTGCGACTGCACCCCATACTCCCCGCCCATCAACTGCACCAGCTTGGCGCAGATCGACAGCCCCAGACCGCTGCCCCCGTAGCGGCGGGTGGACGAACTGTCCACCTGGGAAAACGGCTGGAAGAGCTTGCCGATCGCCTCGTCAGCAATGCCCACGCCGGTGTCCTCCACCGCAAAGCGGATGCGCTCGCGGCCGGCCGGACCATTCGGCTCGCGCTCCACCCGCAGGACAATGGCCCCCTGTTCGGTAAACTTGATGGCATTGCCGAGCAGGTTGACGAGCACCTGGCGCAGCCGCTGCACATCCCCCAGCCAGGCGCGCCGCACCGCCGGGTCGATCACCCCGCTCACCACCAGGTCCTTGCTCCGGCCGGTCACCTGGTAGAGGGAAATCAGTTGGTCGAGCAGGGCCGCCAGATCGAACTCCGCCATCTCCAGGGTCATCTTCTCCGCCTCGATCTTGCTGAAATCGAGCAGGTTGTTGATCAGGGTGAGCAGACTGGCGGCGGAGGTGCGGATGAGCTGGGCGAAATGACGCTGGCGCGGCTGCAGCTCGGTGTCGAGGAGGAGTTCACTGATGCCGATGACGCCGTTCATCGGCGTGCGGATCTCGTGGCTGATCATGGCGAGGAAATCCGACTTGGCCTGGCTGGCCGAATCGGCCCGGTGCGCCCTGGTGTGCAACTCGCGGTTCTCCGCCTCCAGCTGCCGGATGCGCTCCTGGAGCTCCTGGAGGCGTGCCTGCACGGCGACCCGGTCAGTCACGGGGGGCGAAGAGCGACAGCTGCCGCTGCGCCGGCCGCTTTTTGTGGACTGCGTTCGCGAGGGGCGGCGGGCTGGTGATTAGCTCCGCCGGGATGTCGGCGAGGAACCGCGACGGCTGCCGCTCGGCCGCCGGCTGGCCGGGAACGGGCCGGGCGGCGCACCAGGTGAGGCAGAGGGTCGCTATCGCCCGGGTCAGGCCCACGTAACAGAGCCGCCGCTCCTCCTCCAGGTGGGCGCGCTCGGCCTCGGCGGTGAGCGGCTGGCGCGGGATGAACGGCAGCAGCCCCTCCTCCGCACCAGCGACGCACACCACCGGAAACTCGAGCCCCTTGGCCGCGTGCAGGGTGGACAGGGTCACCGCCTCGGCGCGCGCATCGTAGAGGACCGAGTCGCCATATGTCTGCAGGTGGGCCGCGCAGGCGGGCAAATCCCTGCCAAAGGTAAGCGACAGCTGGCAGAGCCGCACCAGGTCGGGCTGGTGCGGGTCGATGGAATACTCGTCGGCGAGCGCCAGCAGCACCCGGTCCACCGGCTCTTCCGCAGCCAGGGCACAGAGCCGGGCGTACAGATCACCGAACCGGTGCAGGGCCTCACCCACCGGGCCGTCCGCCGGCCCTAGCCGATCACCGACAAAGGGACTGCCGGTGGCTGCCGGGGTGGTACGCAGCCGCCGGCGGAGCAGCCGCAGGGAATGTCGGCCGACCCCGGCAAAGCGGCCGAGCAGGGCCAGTTGCTCGTCCTCGCTGGCCAGACCGGCGAGCAGCAGCAGCCACAGGTAGAGCGGCCGGCAGTCGCCGCGGGTGTAGTAGGCCTCCAGGTCCACCAGCTGAAACGGAATGGAGCGGCCGGCGAGCGCCGCGGCAATGGTTTCGGCCTGGCGAGAGGTACGGTAGAGCACACCGATATCGGCAAACGAGACCCGAGCCGTTACCCCCTGGTCGAGCCGCTCCAGGCTGCGGTGCGAGATGCCGCCCAGCTGGGCCTCGATCTGGTCGGCGATCCATGCGGCCTCGTGCTCGGGGCTGGCGCAGCGCTGCACGTGGATCGCGCCCGGACGGGTGCTTTCCGCCCGCATGAGCGCCAGTGACCGGGGGTGGGGGTTCCTGGCGATGACCGCCCCGGCCGCGGCGACGATGGCTGCGCCGCTGCGGTAGTTGCGCACCAGCTGGTGCGTCTCGGGGGAGAACTCGTCGACAAAGGCGGCAAACCAGCGCGGGTCCGAGCCGCGGAAGCCGTAGATGGCCTGGTCCGGGTCGCCGATGGCAAACACCGTCGAAGTTTGTGCCAGCAGGGCGACCAGCCGGTACTGGGCCTCGTTGACATCCTGGAATTCATCGACGAACAGGTGGCCGGTGGCCCTGCGGATGGCCTCGGCCGCAGGGCCGCCCTGTTCCAGGACCCGCACCGTTCGCCCCACCACCGCCTCGATGTCGATCTGCGCCCGCTCGGCGAGAAGCTCGGCGTACCGGGCCAGTTCGGGCGGATCCGCCGGTTCGGCGCCGGCGCGAAAGGCCCGGCTGAGGGCAGCGGAAAGCTCGTCCCGCTCACGGCCGGAGCGATCGGGAAACAGCTCGTCGAGCAGGCCGGCGCGCTCCTCGGGCCCGGCCACGCGCAACTCCGGGGTGTCGCGACGCAGCTGGGCCAGGCAGTAGCCGTGGAAGGTGGCCACCCTTACCCGGTCGGCACCGGCCACGCCCTGCAGCCGCGTGCGCACCTCGGCCGCCGCCTTGTTGGTGAAGGTGATCACCGTACAGGGCCGGTCTGCCACCGCTGCCAGCCGCTGCACTCGGCTGACCAGGGTGTGGGTCTTGCCGGTGCCGGGTCCGGCCTGAACGAGGATGCGCGCGGCCGTGCTGGTGACCGCCCGCTGCTGCTCGATGTTCAGGGTCCGCTCGACCGGCGCGGTCTCCACCGCCACCCGCCCACCGGCCAGGCCGATACGTGTCCGTAGTCCGGCCGACTTCGGCGTCTCCTCGACCGGCCCGAACAGCTGCCCCTGGCCGCACAGGGCGGCGCGCTCGCCCTCGGCGAACACCCTGATCGTGCCGAATTCGCCGTCATAGCCGGGCCGGCGGATCACCCGGTCGGCGCGCAATCGCTCGATCGCCTCGGCCACCAGGGAAAAACCGCGCGCCCGGATCTCCGCCACCGGGGTGTCGAGAAGCAGGCCGAACTCGGAGCCGAAGGCGTTGATCAGGCGCACGTAGCCGTCCGTAGCCTTGCGGCTCGATGGCCCGCAGCCAAGCAGTTCGGCGGTGATCTCCAAGAGCGGGATGAGGCTGTGCACCGCCGGTGCGCCGATCGGGTGCACAGCCTGCGGCCGGTCGGCCAGCTCCATCACCCGGTGGAGCACGCCGATGGTCAACGGCCGGCCGCAGTGCGGGCAGATCCCCTTGTGTTCGCGGGTCCGGGCCGGCTCCAGACAGACGCCGCATTTGCGGTGACCGTCACAGTGGTACTTGCCCTCCTCCGGGTAAAACTCGACCGTGGCGGTGAACCGCTGGCTGCCGGCCGCGTCCCGCGGGCTGCGGATGGCCTCGCGCAGGCTGAAGAAGTCGAAGCCGGTACTGAACAGATTGGCCTCGCGGCCGAGCTTGCCCGGCGAGTGGCAGTCGGAGTTGGAAATAAGGGTGAAGCGGTCCAGGGCGGAGACGAGCCGGTTCATCTCCGGGTCCGAGGAAAGGCCGGTTTCCAGGGCGAAGATGTGGTCGGTCAAGTCAGCGAAGCACTCCTCGATGGTGTCGAAGCCCGATTTGGAGCCGAACAGGGAAAACCAGGGGGTCCAGATGTGGGCCGGAACGAAGAACCCCTCGGGCGCCTGGTCGAGCAGGATCTCGAGCAGGTCACGGCTGTCGAGTCCGAGGATGGGCCGGCCGTCCGAAGCGATGTTGCCGAGCGTGGCGAGTTTGGCGTTGAGACGGCGCACCGCATCGAGATCCGGCAGGTAGAGCAGGTTATGGACCTTGCGCACCCGGCCGCCACGCTTGTAGATGGAGCTGATCTCGGCGGAGAGGACAAAACGGATGTCCGCGGGACTGGCCGCCGGTCGAATACCCTCGGGCACCAGGCTCGGCCAGTCGATCCGCTCGTCCGGTCGCAGGCGGAAGAAGCCGGGCTCGGCCGGTTCGAGGTGTTCGTGCAGATGGGCGAACCAGCCCGGGTGGGTGCAGTCGCCGGTGGCCACCACCGCGATCCCCTTGACCGCCGCCCAGGCGGCCAGGCCGTGCAGGTGGCTGGCCTTGCTCGTGGCCCGCGAGTAGTGCGAATGGACGTGCAGGTCGGCGAGGTAGTTCATGCAGGCCTCTGCCAGCCGTAGAGGCAATGGGACCGGATGTAGGCGAACACCGCGGGCGGCAGCATGACGGGCGTCTCGCCGCGGCGCAGCTGCTCGCGGATGGACGAGGAGGAGACCGGGAAATGGACGTCGTCCAGGTAGGTGAGGGTGGTCCCGGTGGGCCCGCGCCAGCTGTGCGGCTCAGTCCCGGGCACAAAGCCGGAGGCGAGTTCGGTAAGGATGCGACCCGGCTCGCCCGGCCCGGTCCCGTCGCGGCGGACGACGATCAGGCTGACCCGGGCGAGCAGTTCCGTGCCCCGGTGCCAGTGCGGCAGGTCGCGCAGCGAATCCGCGCCGATGACGAGGAAATACCGGTTGCGGCCGTGGTGCGCCATGAGCGCCTCCACCGTGCGGATGGTGTAGGAGGGGGTGGGCAGGTCGGCCTCGATGAGCGAAAGCGCCATCCGTGCGCGGTGCGGACAGTCGGCCAGGGCGGCCTCGAGCATGGCCGTGCGGTGGGCGAATGAGGCTTCGGGCCGCCGCTTGTGAGGGGGCTCGGGCGCCGGGATGAACAGCAGGCGATCCAGCCGGCAGCGTTCGAGCACGTGGCCGGCGAGCGCCAGGTGCCCCGCGTGCACCGGGTCGAAAGTGCCGCCGAACAAGCCGATGCTCTGGGGGGAAGTGGAGACGGCCACGCTTCAGGCGCGGGTCTCCCCGGCGCCGAAGACAATGAATTTGCGGGTGGTCAGCTCCTTGAGCCCCATGGGACCGTAGGCGTGCAGCTTGGTGGTGGAGATGCCGATCTCCGCGCCCAGGCCGAACTGGCCGCCGTCGTTGAAACGGGTCGAGGCGTTGACCATCACCGCCGAGGCGTCGACCTCGCGCAGGAAGCGCTGGCTGCGCGCATAGGAGTTGGTGATGATGATTTCCGTGTGGCGCGAGCCGTAGCGGTCGATGTAGTCCATGGCCTCGTCCAGGTCGGCCACCACCCGGACGACCAGCGCCAGGTCAAGGAACTCCGTGCCCCAGTCGCTCTCTGCCGCCGGCTCGATGCCCTCACAAAGCACCCGGCTGCTCGGGCAGCCGAGCAGGCGCACGCCTTCCTGTTTGAGCGCCGCGACCACCTGCGGCAGGAAGGCGCCGGCGATGGCGCGGTGCACCAGGAGCCCTTCCAGGGCGTTGCACACCCCCGGCCGCTGCACCTTGGCGTTGAGAACAATACGCACCGCCATATCCATGTCGGCGGCCTCGTCGACAAAGGCGTGGCACACCCCCTTGTAGTGCTTAAGCACCGGGATGCGCGATTTCTCGGTGACCGCGCGGATCAGCCCCTCGCCGCCACGGGGGATGACCAGGTCAATGGACTCCTCCTGCTGGAGGAGCACGTCGATGCCCTCCCGGTCGGTGAATGACAGCACTTGGACGATGGCCGGATCCACCTGGTGGCGGACGAGCACCTCCTGCAACACTGCGGCCAGGGCCAGGTTGGAGCGGATCGCCTCGGAGCCGCCGCGCAGGATCACAGCGTTGCCGGCCTTGAGGCAAAGGGCGGCGGCGTCGATGGTCACGTTCGGCCGGGCCTCGTAGATCATGCAGACCACGCCGAGCGGGACCCGCATGCGACCGACGGTGATGCCGCTCGGCCGGCGGCTCATCTCGTCGACCTCGCCCACCGGGTCGTCCAGTGCGGCGACCTCGCGCAGGCCGTGGACCATATCGGCGATGCCCTGCGGGCCGATCTGCAGCCGGTTGCGCATGGCCGCGGTAATGCCGCAGGCGTCCGCCGCAGCCAGGTCCCGCTCGTTCTCGGCGAGCAGATCGTCCTGACGCGCCAGCAGCGCCTCACCCACGTCGAGCAAGATGCGGTTCTTCACCGCG
>Ga0265295_1002890_pt1 | contig 26034 bp, 24 predicted proteins | sample Munlansysbiofilm_FD_192503 | JGI IMG/M metagenome (GOLD analysis project Ga0265295, IMG submission 192503) | Leachate microbial communities from a municipal landfill in Southern Ontario, Canada - Methane capture system biofilm | ecosystem: Engineered > Solid waste > Landfill > Unclassified ... | reverse complement strand
ATTGAAGTTCCCGCAGGGCGATCCCGGCACACCTGGCAATCTCTGCAGGCGGGTTGGGCCAGCAGGCCACAAGATTCTTGGCGATTTCGGCTGCGTTGTCATAGTCACTGTCGGCCCAGAAATCATCCAAGTCTTCTCTCCGTGACAGGGACTGCATGACGGCGATGTCGATCTTGCCTGACGGTTTCTTCTTGCCGCCGCCGATGACACCCAAGCTTCCTTTCGGGAACTCAAGAAATCCGGTCAACCGTTCCTGCCACTGGCGCAATAATTCGGTGCGATGGACCAGCACCAGTGTGCTGACCTTGCGCCGGGCGATCAGGGCTGCGGCGGTAACGGTCTTGCCGAAGGCCGTCGGAGCGCAGAGCACGCCGACCTCGTGTTTAAGCATCTCCCGTGCCGCCGCTTTCTGGTCCTTGCGTAAGGTGCCGGTGAATTTAGCCGACACTTTCCGTCCCGGCAGACGTTCATCCTGCAGCTCCGGACGGATGTCGTTCTCCTGCAACAGGTCGAGTACCGTATCGAGGCAGCCTCGCGGCAGGCCGATATGCTGGGGATAGTTCTCGGCGCAGCCAATAATGCGCGGCTTGTTCCACACCGGCAGGCGCATGGCCTGGGCCTTGTAGAACTCCGGATTCTGGAAGGCAGCGAGGCGGATCAAGCGGTTGGCCAGCGGCTGCGGCAGATCGGCCTTGGCGATGAAAATCTGGTTGGCCAACACCAAGGTCAACGATTCAGGCAGTGGACCGGCAATCCGGGCGGGTACAGGTGATGGTCGCTGCCATGGTTTGCTGTCTTCTTCCTCGGTGGCAAAAGCCACGTCCAGGGGATGGCGGCCACCGCTGGCCCGCAGAATAGCGTCTTCCAGATCCCACCGGGACATGGGACGGATGGATGCCAGAAAAGCCCACTGGTCTGAATAAAGTTGCAGCTTTTCATCAACGAACACGCTGCGCCCTGATTCTCTCGGCTGTTTCTGCAGGGGCAGCGCGATCAGGTTGCCGAAGCCGCCCTTGGGCATGGTGTCCTGGTTGGGAAACAGGCGGTCGTAGCTGCTCAGGGACAATTGCCGGGTGCGGTCGCAGGTGTGGCTAATCAGTGCAGCCCCGAGCTGCCTGGCCTCGCGGGCCGGAACGGGCTCGGCAAAAAAGATCCAGGCGTGAGCGCCGTTGCCGGAGCGGGATATCTCCAGCACCGCTGGAACGCCGAGCTCCCGGCAGGATTGCATGAAAGCCTGGGCATCCTCCCGCCAGTCGGCCTCATCGAAGTCAGCCGCCAGAAAGTAGCAGCTGTCATCACTCAGGAGCGGATAAACGCCGATGGTCTGCTTTCCGGCCAAATGGTCATAGATCACCTGATCGGTTACCGGCAGCAATTGCCGCTGGTTGCAATCGCCGCATTTCACCCGGGGCTTGTGGCAAATGCCGGGTTTCCACTCGTTCCCGCAGGCCGGTGAATAGCCGGATGTGCCCTTGGCCGACTCCCAGCGCTGCGGGTAGACATCCTCCCGCCCCCGGAACAGTCGGCGGAACAGGGCGATCTTGTCGTCGGTGGTGAAATGGGTTGGGGCTGGTGCCGATTCCGTTGGGGCGGGGACTGATTCAGGGATGGTCGGTTCTTCCCAGGCAATACCGTGCTGGGTCAGCAATTTCTTGAGGCAGGCGTTCTCCTCGCGTAGACGCCGTAGTTCGTCCTGTTCATTCAGGCCCTTGTCACTCTTCGGCAAATCCATACTCCGCCATCAGATCGTCCATGTCATCGCCAACGCCCCAGCCCCAGTTGTGGCCTTCGCTCCGGACACGTTCAAGCCGCTCGACAAAGTCTTCCTGCTGGCCTGGCTCAAGCGCCGTAATCGCCTTCAGCGCCTGCTCGAACATCCACACCAAGCCATTGAAATAGCCCTCGTCATCCATCCCGCAGTAGCCGAGCAGTTTCATGCAGGATTCGCAATAAAACACCGTCAGCTCCGCCAGCCCTTCCGGACGTCCGATGGCTTTCTTGTAATCGGAAATTGCCTTCTTGGCCTTGGCGACCGAGATATCCTGATTGCGCATCACATCCGGGCAAACCCAGCGGTCGATGGTTGTCTTGTACGGTTCGAGCACATCCTCACCCAGGGCGAAGCGGGCATGGAGAAAGGCCTGATTGCTCTTGCTGGCGGCGTACAGGTCCTGAATCAGGGCCAGCAATGCCGGACGGTCAAGATCGGCAAGCTGGCGCTTGAGATCTGTCAAAGTCGGTTTTTTCTTACGACCTGTCATTGAAATATCTCCCGTAACTTTCCAGTCGCCTCGACGGGATCGTGGGGCAATGCCACGAAAAGCACCTTTTTCCCATCTGCCAAGTTCCAGGGACTATGTGATTCGGCAAACGACACGGTCGGCGTTGAGGGATCATGCGGGTATGCGAGCACGCCCAATGCCGAGATTGAGGTATTTGGGGCATACCGCCCCAGGTAGGCCGCTATCTGGTAAAGGTCTTCGCGTTGTGGCCCCTGTGGTGCGCTGGCCGAGGGGTGAATTGATTTGTATTTGGCATCAACAATGCCTCGAACCTCACCATGCTGGAACAGAATGGCATCGGGAATCAGCGTCCCGATCTCCTTGTCGGAGACATCGCTGCGAAGCAGTTTGCGCGATGTCATGCGTTCGCGGGTGCCATGCTTCACGGTGAGCGGCGTTGCCGCCTTGCGTAAAACACTCAACACGTACATCTCCCAAAGCTCTGCGACATCGAGCAACACACCCTTGGTTTCGCCATTGGCTTCAATATCAGCCGACAGGCCACGGCGATTGGCGATCTGGCGTGACAATTCCGCGACAGGGGCAAAGCCTGCGGTAATAGGTGTGTACCGAATGCGGTCAAGCTCCGCCTTGGTCGGCACGCGTGGTCGTGAGCCGGTGACCGCCATGAGATGAGGCAACAGTTCTTTGGCCCGTTGCGGCAGCCATTTTTCATCGGGCAGCCAGCGCCGCAGAACACCATAAGCGGATACGATAGCGTCCGAAGCGGCGTGAACCAGAGAGCGTTCCGACCTGACCGAAACCACTTCACCTCCTCCCGAGGCAAGCAGACGGAGGGATGAGCGAATATCCAGCCGTCCGCGAACGGTAGAGCTTTTAGTGGAAACGTCTCGCCGCAAGGCGGGCAAGCCATGTCGGGCGGCCTCGACAAAACCATGCGCCCAGACAGTGGCAAGCAATTGCACGATGAACGACTCGTCTTGCCTTAACTGCCCCGGTGATTCCGTCAAAACGACCGATGTTGCCTCAAAAAGCCAATTCCGGAGTGTGGACAACCCAAAGCGAGGTTCAATGGTGAGTCGGTGGCCTTCGAACGACAGCGACCCCACATAGCGGCCCGCCCACCATGTGCCGTCCCAGGCGCAATACACAATAGGCTCGTCATCACGCTCATCGGTAAAGGGAATGACAAGATCGCTTGCCCGCACGCTGGTCGCAAGCCTGCGAAGCCATTGTGCCTCATCGGCCGTCGGCTGCGGCTGCAAGGGGCAGCAATCTCGGGCGGTTATCCTCACACATCCCCCACTGGCTTGAGCAGAACCTTGGACAGGCGCTCCAGCTCGGCGTTGCGGGCATTTGCGTCGAGTCCCGCCAGATATTGTTCCAACAGAGGACGAATCGACAGACTCCAGACCTGAATGACCGGCTCAAGGGCATCGCCGCGTCGGTTCCACAGGTAGTTGTGCTTGCGCGTGGGTCTAGGGCCGAGGAAGTTTCGTAAAAAAACCACCACATCCAGAAGATAGGTATGGCCGATCTCGTATTGAGCGCCAAGCAGCGGGCTGTCATGAATTTCCCTGTTAAGGGCCGTGGCCGCGCCCGCGAGTTTGCGGAAATCCGCTTCCACCCGCGACCAACCCAGTCCAGACTTGAGTTCATTCCATCGGCTCTCGGCCGCCCCCATCAATGCCTCGCCATCGAACGGGCACAACATCCACAAAAAGCGACGCCGCAAGGCGAAATCGATCTGCTCGACGGACTGGTCGATCAGGTTCATGGTGCCGATGACGAACAGATCATCGGGAATACGCAAGGTGAAGGTCGCTCCTTCGCCGTTGTGAGCGGGCAGCTCAATGGTCTGGTTGCGATCCTCCAGCAGGGAAAAACACTCGCCGAGCATGCGGCTCAAGTCGGTGCGGTTCATCTCGTCGAGAATGAGAATATGGGGCAGCCGTGTATCCCTTGGCTCCTGGTTGATGGCATCGATCAGCCTGAGCAAATAGCCGGGCCGGTATTCAGTCGCACCATTGGCCGAAATGTGAAGGCCCCGGACAAAATCCTCGTAGCTGTAGGCCGGATGTAGTTGCAGGCGGTGGATGTTCGATTTGAGGGCGTTTTCAATGGCGGATTGCGACTGAAAATAGCGAGCGGGACCCATGGTGACCAGGGCCGATGAGCGAATGATTCTCTCCGCCAGGCGCTTGGCGCGATAGGTTTTCCCGGTGCCCGGGGGGCCGTACAACACAACCTGCTTCTTATGTTGAATGATTTCCAGTGGCGCACCATCTGCCAGACCGCCTTCGCTGCTGTCATACCAGGCTGCTTCCAGAGGCGACCAATAGAAATCCAGCGTCTTCCCCGGCATCAGGGCTTCGAGTCCCTGCCGAATGGCCAGAAGCTGACGGTCTTCGTCCTCGTGTTCATCCTGCACGAGTCCGGTAAAGGCCGCGATGACGCGACGCTTGTGGTTGCCGCTGGCGATGCGCTCGAAGGAGTCGGGAAACAACAGATGGAGCAGCATGTGGCGAAGCTGTTTCGATTCGGCGTCCTCGGTGCCATCGATCAGCTTCTGAAATTTCCACGGATCGTTCGCCGCCGCTTTCTGTTGTTCGGTCGGCAGCGCCTTCCATGCCTTGGCGAATTCAATCAGAAAGGCGATCTCAAAGGGACGTCGCGTGTTGTAGCCCTGGCCGCCGCTGCCGATCCCGTGTTCAAACGCCAGGGAAACCAAATGGTTTTCAGGCAGATTGTCGCCCGCCCAACCGAGCACCTCGTTGACAACCTGTCGCTTACGGAATCCGCCGACATTGGAAGGGAACAGAAAGTAGACTGCCAGCAATTCGGCGGCGAGCCGGATGACTTCGGTACCCGCCGGTTGGATTTGGTCCCGGAACTTATCGATAAAGGAGCGATCCCCCTCATCGGGCGTAGCGACGAATGCATTGTGGATGCTATCCAACAGCTCGGGTCGCCAAAGGCTGGCCTGTTCGAACAGCAGAGAGCCGTCGCGCAGAAGGCAGTTGTTGCGAAAAGCATCCGCCGCCTCGTAAATCTTGGAAGTGTCATGTTCGGAATAGCGCGCCATAGGTTCTCCTGTCGTTGAATATCAGTTCATCATCCCGTCGCAAGGCGTGTCGCAAGTTTGTCGCAAGTTATCCATCGCCATGCTGTGTCAGCCACTGGCGGCCCTTGTCGGTCAGGCGGTATTTCTGCAAGCGGCTGTTGGGTTTGTCGGGAATGGTCATCTCAATCAGGCCCTCAGCCAGGGCCGGTTTGAGGTAGCGCTCGCGGAAGGATTTGCGGTCCGAAAGCCCCAGGGCGGATTGCAGTGCCTCGCGGCCCATCTCGCCCCGGATCGCCGCCAGCAGCTCGCCGACTTGGGGGGTGACTTGAGGGCTGACTTGGGGGGCAGTGGTGGTCACGGTATCCAGAATCATTCGCAGCATGAAGGCGATGAACGGGGCGGAGTCGGTCTTGTGGGTGCTTTCCTGGATAGCCTGGTAGTACTCGCCCTGGTGCTCGAAGATCAGGCTTTCCACCGGGATGTCGGCGAACAGGGGATTCCAGCGGGCCAGGATCAGGCTCTGCCACAGCCGCCCCATGCGGCCGTTGCCGTCGGCAAAGGGGTGGATGAATTCGAATTCGTAGTGAAAGACCGAGCTGGCGATGAGCGGATGGGCGTCGGTGGCGGCCAGCCAGCCGAACAGGTCACTCATCAGATGAGGCACCCGGTCTGCGGGCGGGGCCATGTGGATCACCTGCCGGCCCGCCATCACCCCCACGCCGCCATGCCGATACAGTCCCGCTTCGTCGATCAGGCCGGACATCAGTATCCGATGCGCCTCCAGCAGGTCTTTTTCCGCCTCAGGTTTCCAGGTGTGGAACCGGTCGTAGACGGCTAGGGCGTTTTTCACCTCCTGCACCTCGCGGGGCGGGGCAATGACCCGCTTGCCCTCCAAAATCGCGGTGATCTGCGCCTCGCTCAGGGTGTTGCCTTCGATGGCCAGCGAGCCGTGGATGGTGCGAATGCGGTTGATGCGCCGCAGCCGCAAGGCTCTTGCCTGGTCGGTGAGCACGGTCAACCGCCCGATGGCTTCGCTGATGGCGGCGACCCGGTTCAGGATCTCGGGGGTGATGGTGTAGGGTGGCTGATATTTCATGTTGCCTCCCTCGCTGATTGAAATATCCAAAACCCTGTCGTGAAGTTGTCGAAACTTTGGCCCGGTTCAAAACGAAACCGCACAGACCGAGCACTCTCAAGGCGGGTGATCGCGGAGGCCTGCCGCTTGGCAATGGTGAACTCGGGCTGAAACATGGGCTTCCTCAATAGTTTTTGTAAAACGCCTCGGCGGTGAACTTGACGAACTCCTCGGTCTTGTCGCTGCTCCGGCTCACAACCTGCCAGGGTTCCAGCCGGGCGATTTCCGTCTGCAGCTCCTTGGCCGTCTTGCTGCTGCAGCCAAGAATCTTCTGCACCGATCCGGCGGCCACGCCCTCGCACTGGAAGATGTAGGCGAACTCCAGCAACTCCTGGAAATTGAAAAAGTCCTGCTGATAGTCGTTGGGCGACTGGCTGGCGAAGAACACCACCACGCCCTTCGAGCGGCCTTCGCGGATGATGCGCTGCAGGAAGATATTCTTCTGGCTGAGGTAGTTGTGGGCCTCATCGATAACCAGAATGGTGCGGATGGTGCGCCGTCCGTCGGTCACCGGGCTGTCTGGCATGCTTGCCATCTCCTTGTACATCCGCTCAATGACCAAGTAAGCCACCAGCTCTTTCAAAACCGGCATGGCGTGTACGTCAATAAGTAATGTGCGGTTGGAGAGTTTTTCAATGGGTGGCGTGTCACTTCCGTGTTTCCAGAACAGATCAAAATCCGACAGATCGCGAAGGACCTCGATCAGGCTGTCATCCTTTTTGCCTTCTTCCTCATAGGCTGCCGCAGCGATCTCCAGAACATCCTGAAAATCCGGGTAAGGTGTCGGGGACCCAGCACGTTTTGCATATCCGGCGCGGATCGCCTCGGTCAACGCCCCTTTCTGCACCACGCCAAGTTTGCTGTTGATGGAGGCGAAGCTTTCCGCCTTTTCGCGGGCCGAAACGTTGATGGTCTGCTCGTCGTAGGCAGGCAGTACAAAGGGGTTGATCGGCAGGCTCTGCCCGGCCTGCAAAAGCCGGTACGGTTGAACCTTGGCGATTTCCAGAAAGCGTTCGTTATCAACCACGTCGCCCTTGTAGTCGAAGTAGACAAAATTGGTCTGATAGTTCGACTGGATACGGATATCCGCCAGCAGCTTCAACAGGAACTGGGTCTTGCCGACACCTGGCTTGCCCATGATGGCCAGATGGGAGTTGGCATGTCTGGCGGTATTGTTCAGCTCCATCACCAGTTCATTACGTTGAAGCAGTGTACGGCCGATGAAAATATCCAACCCCAGGCCGACATTCTCGCGACGGCCGGAGAACTCCACCTCTTCCACCAACCGGGCAATCAACCCGTCGCCGCTGCGGCCGCAGGTCTGAAACAACTCATTCAGCAGCAATGCGCCATGGTCGATGTGGTTTTTGGTCAGCGAACGGTTCGAAAACAGTTCGTCCTCGCTGATATCCGGCCGCTTGTAAGTGAAGGAAAGCAAGGTGCGGATAAAGGTCTCATCCTCGGCGAAGAAGGTCGGCCGTTTCATCTCCCCGCCACTGAAGTTCGGACTGCTTGGCACCTCAGAACCAGCCTTAGAAAGCGACAACGCAAAAGCCATTCGCGCCAGGGTTGCCTTCTCCAGCTTGGTTTCAAAGCGCAGAGCGCTCAGGATTTCATCCGCCTCGCTCGATGTGTACAGACGATCCGCCATGGCTTTTAGTTCTCCCAGAAATAGCCGGTCTTGAAGGTGGTCAGCTCCTGCCGCTGGTCAAAGGCAAGGCAACCGGCACCGCTCAGGTGTGACTTCAAACTCCGGTAGTAGTTCGTGTCGATCTCGGTATCGGTGGAGAGGATCACCACCTGCTCCCCGGCGTTGGGAAAGTAGTTGTTGACGATGTTGTCCCGGTGGGTGCTGTCCAGGCGCGAAAGCGGCGTATCAATGATGATCGGCAATTTGAGCTGGCTGGTCTGCGCCAGCCCCCACAGCAGCGATACCGCAAACACCTCTTTTTCGCCCGCCGACAGCCCCGATTTCTTGATCTCGTGCCCGTTGCGGTCGCGGATAGTCACCTCGTAGGTCTTGTCGTCGATGGTCAGGTCCTTGATCAAACCGCTGCGGCTGGAGAGCAGACGATACATCTCGAAGGTCTTTTCCTGCAGCAGATGCACCTTGTTCTTGCGCAGACGCACCATGAACTGATTGAGCACGCTGGCGATGGCATCGCACTCCTCGATAAATTCGGCTTTCTCCTTGGAGACGTTGTGCTTTTCGTAGAGCTTTTCGATCTCCATCTCTATTTCGCCGATGCGTTTTTCCAGCGAAAGGATCTCCTCTTCCAGCAGGCGAAGCTGTTCGGTCTTGCGGCCGATCTGGGTCGAGCAGCTTTCCATCTCGGCCTGGAGTTGGTCGAACAGCTCCCGCTCCGATTCGGTCATGCCGCCGAGGCTGGAGAGTCCGGTCAACGCCCGTACCTGGGCTTCCAGCTCGCGCTTTTCCTCCAGCAGCGGCTGGATCAGGAACACCTCGCTCCGCTCCAGGTTCTCCATCTGGTTGAGAACCCGCGCCGCGTCCCGGTCGGAAAGATCAAGCACCTTGGCCACATCGCCCCGGCCGTCACCTTCCTCGAGCAGGCGGACAATCCGCCGCTCCAGTTCGGCCATTTTTTCGGCGGAGAGCTTTTCCCGGTAGATCGGCTCCGGTTCCTCGACCACCCGCACCAGCCGTTTGGCCAGCTCGGCGGCGTGTTCCTTAATGGCCGCGCCGGTGGCTGATTCACGCTCCTGCTCGATCTGTTGTCGAATGCCGTCAAACAGCTTGCCCGCCAGGGCAAAGGGCAGCGCCTTTTCGCACAGGTTGCGGATTTCGTTCTCCACCTGGGTCAAACGGTTAGAGGCCTGAATGCGCCGCTTCTCCTGCTCGCGCATGGTCTCACGGCTTTCCGGCTCGGTATGAAAGGTCGCCTCGAAGCGCTTTTTGGCGTCGGCCATTTGCTCGCGGAACCCGGCCAGCTCCTCCTGCAAACCGGTGCGCTCCTGCTGCTTGCGGCTGAGTTTGGCCTTCTCCTTTTTCAGCTCGCTCTGTTTGAACTCCAGGTCCTCGTCGGAGATCTCGACATACCCTTTGCGCTCTTCCTGCTTGATGTAGGCCAGGTCCGAGGCCAGCCGGTTGATGTTCTGGATGCCCAGGGCCGCCTCCAGCGAGGACTTCAGGCGCACCTCCGAATGATCGTCGGCGGCAATCTCCTGAATTTTCTCGCCGTCGAAAAAGAAGAACTGGGTGATGCCGGGCGGAATGGCAGCACGGATGAAATCCTGCCAGATCTCCTGATTCTGCACCGAGACCCGCTTGCCGTCGCGCACCACCACCAGCCGCTCGCTCAGGTCGCGGGGCTTGGGTTCCGCCACCGCGCCCGCGCTCCAGGAGCGTTTGACGATCAGCTCCGCGCCGTCGTCCATCTCCATGACCAGCTCGAACACCACGTTGGCGTTGCCCTTGGCCTTCTCACGGCGGTTGATGTTGCGGTAGATCTCGTCCACCTTGGCCCCATAGAGGCAGTAGTTGATCGCCTCCATGATCGAGGTCTTGCCCGCGCCATTCATGCCGCCGATCAAGAAGATGCTGCGACCGTCCGCCGCCATGGGAAAAGCAATCTCGGTGGCAAACTGGAACGACTTGTAGTTCTCAATGGTCAGTTTGATGAATTTCATCGGTGGTCCTCACTCAGTTCCCAGATGCCGCGGGGTGATCCGGTCTTCAGCGTGCCGTCCTGGGTCATGGCGTAGCGTTCCCAACAGGCGTTGTTCTGCCAGGCATAGTCATTGGTCGCCTCACGCCATTCCAGATCGCCGGGCAGGAGCTTGCCGTGGAGTTTTTCTTCCATGTACTTCAGTACGTCATTCTTTGGTGCGGAGCCGCCGAGATGCCGGAGTGCTTCAACAATCAACTGGCGCAATATCTTTTTGTCGGTCTTGGGAGATTTCGACCGTTTGGCGCGGGGTTTCTTGGCGGGGGCAGCTTCGGGCGTACGACCGATACGGTCCTTGAGCTCTTTTAGCAGCGCTTCCAGTTCATCGGCCAGATGATTCAGGGTCTGGGTGGCTTCGGCGCTCACGCCCAGGGCGGCGGCAAGGCGAGTCTTCTCGGCCCGCAGCGCATCCGGCACCGGCACGCCCTGCTTGTCGAGCTTGTCGATGGCACGGGCGATCTCCCTGAGCTGCGCCTCCATGGCGACGGTCTCGCCGTTGTCGCTTCCGGCGTCCAGCCGCTCGATCACCGCCCGGCACAATTCCATCAGCAGGCTCGGGTCCTTCACATAACGCTCGACCTCGCCACCGTGGCTCATGACGACGCGCCTCCCTGTTTCGATTTCAGGATCTCGCGCAGGGCGTCATAGATCCCGGTGCGGCGCTCCTTGAATTCGTAGTCGCGCACCGTGTCGAGCAGCTTCAGCACCTTGTCGGCGCTCACGCCGTGTTGCTGGCAGAGTTCCTCCAGCAGCTGTTTGTCCTCGCTGGTCAGATTCATGGTTTCTCCTTATCGTTCCTCCCGTCGCTCATCTCCTCACCGCCTCTTCAATGAGTTGCTCGACGCGGGATTTAGCCTGGTCGAGGAGTTGCACGGATTCCCGCTGTTTCGTCAGGCTTTCGCGAACCAGATTACCGATCTCTCGTTGTTTATCCGGTGGCAGCAGCGGAACCAAGAACTTGTCGATGTCCACCGGATAGAGTTCGGCCTGGGCGCTGCCTCTGGCGTGCTTCTGGGTCTGGAACTGGCCGATGATGGACTGAAACACCATCGCCATATAGGCGTGGTCGATATCGGGCGACAACCGCAGGATGTTGACATGATTGCTGGCAAAGGCCGGAGCCTCGTCGAGATAAACATTGGTCCGGCCAATGTACGCGCCGGTGGTGTAGATCAGCAGGTCATCGGGCTGGATGTGCGCTTCGGGTGATGCGTTGAAGATGTGCTCAGTGGTTTTTTGCAGGCCGTCGTAGTTGATGTGCTTTGGCCCGAGGTGCTGGCTGTTGACCACAGCATGGGTGCCGTTTTCGACATAAACCGGCTGAATACCGCGTCGGTTGTAACGGCGAATCTCGCGTATTCGTTTGGTCTGGAACTTGCCGAGGTGTTCCAGAAGCTGAGCAAACCGAGGCTGGTAGTGCTGGGCATCGGCTCGGTGCGACAACTCCAGCTCACTAAACCGCGCCGCGTAGCCCACGGGTTTGTCAAAACGCAGCTTGTCCAGCCCCAGCTCGGATTCGAGGAGTTGCTGGGCTTGGGTGTAGAGTGATTCGGAGTCATCAGTGGCCGCAAAAGAAGCCCTGACCAGATCTCCAATTTCGTTTTGCAATGAGATATCAGGCGTTGGAATTAAAACCCTCTCAACCTCTCGGCAGTTGAGATTAACTTGCTCGGTTCTTCTTGAATGCCGCCAAAGCTGATCGCGGCCGAAGCTGGTCTGGAAATAAGCTGTTAAGAAATAGGGGTCGCACTTGCTATTCGTAGTGATTACTGCCACGTTTTGGTTTGTAACGCACCGAGGGTCAGCATCACGAACGATGGCAGCCCTTCCAACAATTTCGGGTGTCGCACCAATAATCGTTATTACGACTGAATCTGCTGGAATGAAGTCAGTCCCATTGAGAACTCGTTTAGGTAGTTCCCCGGCGCTATCAAAGTTAATTCTTCCCTCTCTGATCACGTCAGTTTTAATGAATGGGACAATCTCATCCACCTCTTTTATGTGCCTTGAAGATGGTGTTCTGCCTGTCCTGACTGGTGCGCTGATAAGGTGCGATAGTTTGGCGACCCCGATGCGTTCTTCCAGTGTTCTCCAAGTTTTGAGTTCTTGAAGATACTTCGGGTGATAAAAGTCGGCATCAAATCTCAGATATTCAACTTGGGATATTGAAACTGAAGAGCAAACCGCCATCACTCAACCCTCCAGAAATCAAACCCCTGCTGCTGCGCAAAACGCACAAAGGCCTCGGCGATGCAAAGCTGGTCGTCGGGGATGGCGGCGGCGTTTTTCAGGTCCTCCGGTCCGAGGTCATAGTTGACCAGGTCCTGGTCGATCTTGGGCTGGCCGCTGGCGTCTTCCACCAGGTGACCGTCGGCATCCAGCACATATTCGTAATCGCCGGAGTTGTTCTTGCCGCCGCGCTCACTCACCGCCATGAAGATCGGGTAGTCGAGCCGTTTGGCCACCTCGGCGGCGATCCAGCGTTCTTTCAGGGTGCCGATCAGGTCGCTATCCTCCAGAATCAGCTCCAGCTTGCCGCGATTGGTGAGCAGCTTGAGGTCGCGCTCGGCTGACGGGATTTCCTTTTCCAGCCGCTTGATCTCGGCCTTGTAGCGCTTGGCTTTTTCCTTCTGGCTCTGCTTGAGGGCTTTGACCGCCTCTTTGTGCTGGGCCTTGATGGGCTTTAAGTGCGCGGAGAGTTCGCGCTTGGTGCCGTCGAAGGTGTTGCTGATGGCTTCAATCTCGGTTTGCTGCTGAAGCTGAAGCGCTTCCACGTCGCTGTCCAGGTCGGCCAGCTTCTGCTTTACCTGCAGCAGTTCGGCGCGCAGGTTTTCCACCTTCTCCTCGGCCTGGGCGATGCGTTCTTCATCGGAGGGCGGCTCGGTGGCCTCTTCGTCGCCATTGTCTTCGGCGGGTTCTTCCGTCTCCGGTTCGCTGAAGGCCTCGGCCATCAGGTCGGCCACCGCTTCGGGGATGGCTTCTTCCGGTACATCCCCCTCGTGGCCATCGAGCAGGGCCTGAATTTCGGCCTCGTAGGCAGGGCAATCCTTGGCCACTTCGTCATGGACGCGGGCGATGTCGGCCAGTTGCTGCTCGGTGTATTTCTGCACGAACAGCACCGAGGTCTTGGTGCCGGTGTGGGGTTTGAAGGTGTTGGGGTGCAGACCGACCACCGCCAGCAGCCGCGCCTTTTTCAGAATCCATTCGCGGATAAAGGCGAGCGATGAGTTGTTGAACTTGCCCTGGGGCAGGACGATGGCGGCGCGGCCACCGGGGCGCAGCATCTTGAGGATGCGCTCGATAAAGAGCACGTCGCGCTCTTCCTTGGGTTGCTTGTCGTCACCGGCGCGTTTCAGGGCCGGTTTGGCCAGCTCATAGTGAGCCAGCATTTTGCGATCCTTCATCTCCCCGGCAAAGGGGGGATTGGCGAGGATGACGTCAAATTTCAGCTCGTCGAAGTATTCCCAGGCCTTGTCTTCGTCCCGGAGGTTTTCCTGATCAGGGATCTTTTTGGCGGTCAGTTTGGCTTGCCGAAGGCCCTGCATCAGCGCCTGGCCGGAGGCGTTTTCGAACCAGGTGCGCGGATCGAGGCTGCTGACATCGGGGCCGAAGATGTTGGTATGGCCGTCCCCTGCGATCAGCATCAGGGCGCGGGAGGTTTTGGCGGCGCGGGCCTCGAAATCGATGCCCCAGAGGTACTTGGCGGCGTAGCGGTGCTTGCGCAGTTCGCGCGTGTCGTTGTCGTCAGCCGGGTAGCACCACTCCATGGCGTGCAGCAAGAAGCCTCCGGAGCCGCAGGAGGGGTCCATGACGTACTCTTTCTGCGTGGGGTTGAGCATGCGCACGCACATTTCTACCACATGGCGCGGGGTGAAGAACTGGCCTTTTTTCTTTTTGGCCTCGGTGGGCAGCAGGTATTCGAAGGCGTCGTCCATGATGCGCAGGTTGGAGCCCATGAGGCGCACGCCCTCGATTGGGCCGACACAGACCTGCAGATGGCGCTTGGCCAGCTCAATGTCCTCGTTCTCCTTGAAAATGCCGGGCCACTCCTCGCAGGCCTTTTTGAATAGGCCATTGATGCGGTCGTAGGTGATATCCGGGTCAAGGGCTTTGCCAAACTCGACGGTTTTGTCTTTGCGGTTTTCCAGCGCCTCTTTTTCGTCCCAGATCTTGGCGAAGATCAGTTTGAATATCTCATTGAACTCGTCCTTGCCGCTGTCGGCCAGTACCAGTTCTTCCAGGTCCTGAATGATCTTCTTGAAATTGAAGTCTTTTTTGAGCTGGAGGATTGTTTTCTTGGTTTCCAGAACATCCTTTGGCTCCTGCCCACGCTTGGGGATGTCGAAAAGGGTGTCGTCGAATTCCTTCGGATAGGGCCTATAAAGAATGATGCTGTCGCTGCCGTTGGACCAGACCGCCACCGGCGCGCCCTTGGCGTTCATGTAGCTCTTAAGCTGCTCGATGCCGTCCTTGCGCTTGGGCTTCTTGCACTCGACGATGATCTTCGGCGTTTCCTTGCTGTTGTCGGTGTAAACGATGATATCCGCCGCCTTGGTGCCGACCTCTGTGCCGAACTGCACGCTGGCTTCTAGGTCGATCTCGTCTTCTTTGTAGCCGTACTGGTGGATCAGCTTGTAAACCCAGAGCTGGCGCACGATCTCTTCCGGGTTGGCCTTGCCGCCCTCCACATAGACCTGCACCTCCTCGTTGCCGGAGGAGAAGGGAATGAAGCTTTTCAGGTAATACTTGGTTTTGCCTGCGTCCCGACCCGTGGCGGCGGTTTTCGGGTAGATCGCCAGGATGTCGTGAATCGACTTGCCGAGGTTTTCAAACTCGGTCAGCTCATATTTGGTGGCCGGGTCTTTAAAGATGCGGTCGATGATCTCTTTGGTATTCATGGAAGGTTCCTTGGTGTCGATTCCGGCGTTCATGCCTTCGTTTCCCCCCTGTCTGCTGCCTGGCCGGTCGCGTGCGCCTTCATCCACTGATCGATCTCCTCCCGGTCGAAACGCCACTGGTTGCCGATCTTCGAGGCGGGAACCTCGCCGCGCTGGGCCATGCCGTAGAGCTTGGTCCGGCTCATCTTGATGTAGCCAGCCAGTTCATCAATGGTCAGCCATTTGTCGATTTTATCCATGAGCTCACCGTTCGGAAGAGATTCGTAGTGAAAAATTGATAAAGAAAGATAACCCTGGCCACCCATAAAGACAAGAAGAAAACAGGAAATATGGCCAATTGCAGGACTTTTCCGACACATCCCGCCGCCGCTCGGTAAGTAAGCCCTCAGAAGGCCAACACGAAAAAAATTCACCCGACGCCCGACACTTTGATTCGCGCCGTCCATGGCGCTCACCCTTCAGGCGTCCTGGCGGACGCCCAAATCCGCTGTCCTGCGGATTTGTCAGCTTCGCGGTGTCTCCAATGTTCATGCATTCACTCCTTCGGGCAGTGTCCCTTTGCGTTCCTGGGGTATGAAGCGGAATTCGCTGTTTTCGATGGACCGCACATCCTCGTGGCGGATGGTGAGCATGGTCATGGGCGGCACCTCCAGCTCGCGCCAGCCGTTGACTCGCCCCTTCCCTGGGGCTCGCCCTTCGGGCGTGCCTTCGACACGTCCAAAACCGCTGTCCTGCGGTTTTGTCTCGTTGTTCACGGCAAAGTCGATAAAGGCGTCGTCCGAGGCGTAGAGCACCACCCGGTGCTGGCGGTGGATGCGCAGGCAGAGTGGCTTGTTGCCCTTGAGTACGGTGATGGTGCTGGGGTCGAGCCGCGAGGCCAGCACGGCGCTCATCTGGCCGCGACAGAGGGTGAGCGCCTTCTTCAGGCCCTCCTGGTCGATGGGGCCTTCGGGCGCGAAGCGGTCGGCCAGGCGGAAGATCAGCTCGCTATCCACCTCGGCGTAGCGCGGCAGACCGAGACGGCGGAACAGATAATCGGCGTTGTAGATGGTGCCGTTGTGGGTGCCGATGACGATCCCGGCCCGGATGGGATGGTTGTTGCGGTTGTTGAACTCGTTGCCCCGGGTGCGCCAGCGGGTGTGGCCCATGAGGATGGTGGTCTCGTTGTCGACCTGCCCGAGCAGTTCCTGGAACGGCTTCTCGTACACCAGTTCGTGCGCCCGCATCGGCCGCTTGAAAATGCGGTGGCTGCCGTCGGTCTTGAGCCAGGCCAGACCGGAGGCGTGCGGGCCGCGCTCCTCGCTGTGCAGCAGCATGCGGATGAAGAGCTCGCACAGGTAATCCCGCTCGTCGGGCCTCCTGCGCTTGCGGCCGAAGATGATGCCTACTTGTCCGCACATGGAGCCGGGTCCTCCTTGCCGCCGAAGTTCTTGCCGAGCGGTCTCGTCCCTTCGAGGACGAAGGCTGCGTATTCCCGCCGGTGGTCAGCCAGCCACTCGGCCACCTCCGGGTAGCCCATCTCGGCGATCAGCCGGGTCACCTCCGGGTGATCGAGCATGTTGGTGCGCCCGGAGAACCGCACCGTCTCCAGGGCTTCGAGGAAGCGTTCCGGCCAGGGATCGCTGGCCTTGTCGTCAGGCAGGAACTCGATCAGGCCGTGCCGCGCCAGACGGGTCAGAAACTCGGCGGCCGCAGCGGCGGCATCCTCCGGCAATGGCTGGGTCGGCCCGCCTTCGATGCCTGAAAGCACCTCGGTCATGTAGTCCCGGGGCGCTCGGCTGGCGGTAAATGGCGTCTGGCCACGCATCAGCTCGACCACCTCAAGGCAGTCGGCGGCTTGCAGGGTTTCCCCGCTGCCGGGGATCGGTTCGCCGTCCAGCGTGGTGGAGCGGATCAGAATCTTCATGGGGCACCTCCTTAAACAGTGAGGCCGGGAACTTGCCCGGCCTCGTTGGTGAGAGTAGTGGTTTCGTCCGGAAGGACGTCCTCCGGTTTGGGCCGTCCGTTTTTGAAGGCGGCGTCGCCGGGCATGTTGGCCATCAAATGCTTGCGGGCGGTCTTGAACTCGTCGCCGATCAGGCCGAGGTGGAGCAGGAAGACCCGGAAGTCGTACTTGGCGCTCTGGGGATCAAAATCCCGCTTGCGGCTGGAGGCGGCCCGGCCATTGAGCGCCTTGGCGGCGACCGCGAGGCAGAACTGCAGGTAGGCCTTGATCCGCCCCGCGTGGAGGGTCGCCTCGAACCAGCGGAACTCCACCGTGCCCCGGTACCAGACGTTGTGCAGGTTGACCCCGTGGTAGCGGCTGTTGTCGTAGTGCTGGGGCTGGCGGTTGTGGTAGCCGTACCAGATGCGGTTGAGCTGGTCCTTGGTGCGCGGGCGATGCTGTTCGATGCGCTGGATCAGCTCGTCGCTGACCGGCCGGGTATAGCGGTTGAGGCGGTCGCGGCTGATGCCGAGGGCGTGGAGGATCAGCGGCTCCTGCTTGTAGATGATCTTGGCCAGGTTGCACAGGTGCCTGCCGTCGAAGGGCGCGGCGTCGATATGGATGTGGATGCCGCACTGGCTGTTGATCTTGCCTCCGGCGCGGCGGATGGCCCGGACCACCTCCTGCAGTTGCGGGATGTCGTCGTAGCCGAGCACCGGGCTGACCACCTCGGCCCGCAGATGGGCCGGGACGCTGGTCAGGGAGGCGTCCCCCACCACCTTCCAGACGCGGCCGCGCAGGTCCTCGACCTCCCAGGGGTCATAGCTGCTGGGGATGCCGACATGGCGGACCGTGCCGCCCACCACCGAGTGGATGGCCCAGGCGATCTGCTCCCGGGTGCGTTTTACGGTCTCGATCTCGATCCCGTAGTGGATCTCTTTCAGGTTCATGCATGCCTCCGTCGTTCATGGCGCTTCTAAGTCGTTGTCTAGCAAGCCTTTTTAGCCCCCGCTTACACCATGAATGAATGCTTCTTTCCGGACACAAATCAAGTAGAAGAACAGCCGAAGCAGACATTTAACACGTTTATTTTCAATGACTTGTGAACGCTCTTGACCGAAGCTCAGTTTTTCCTCAAAAAACCCTTGACTCCGTAGTATGGTACGGACCTTATATTTAATTCAGGAGATCGAGATATGAACAACATGACCATCGGCAAGCTGGCGAAACAGTGCGGTGTGGGGGTGGAAACCATCCGCTTCTACGAACGAGAGGGATTGATTCTGCAGCCCGAGAGAAAACCTTCCGGCTATCGCCTCTATCCCGAGGAGGCGAAAGATCAGGTCCATTTCATTCGGCAGGCGAAGGATCTCGGCTTTTCGCTGAAGGAGATCAGGGAACTTCTGGATCTCAGATTGGATGGCGAACAGGCCTGCGACGAGGTGCGTTCTCTTGCGGAGGCCAAGATTGCCGACATCGAGGAAAAGATCGCCTTGCTGCAGAGGATGCGGACTACCCTGGGAGAGCTGGTCGTCGCCTGCAAAAGCAACAAGAAAACCGAACCATGCCCGATTTTGCGGGCAATCGAAAAGGAGGACCGACCATGAACCCCAAGGCCGACAAGAAACTGATGGGCGTGGGCGTCCTATCCGCCTTCGCGGCATCACTGTGCTGCATCACGCCGGTGCTGGCGTTTCTCTCCGGTGCCAGTGGGCTGGCATCCGCGTTTTCCTGGATGGAACCGGCCCGTCCCTGGCTGATCGCGCTGAGCGTCGGCCTGCTGGGATTTGCCTGGTATCAGAAGCTCAAACCACGCACCGCCGCCGAGATTCAGTGCGCGTGCGAAGATGAACGGAAACCACCCTTCCTGCAGAGCAAGGCATTTCTTGGGATCGTCACCGTATTGGCCGCACTGATGATGGCCTTTCCCTGGTATGGCAGTCTGGTCTACCCGGAAAACCAGACCAACACTGTGATCGTCCCCGCCGACCAGGTCCATACCGTTGCCTACCAGATCGAAGGCATGACCTGCCCCAGTTGCGAGGAACATGTCCGGCATGGGGCCAGCGGCGTAGACGGTGTCATTGACGTCACGGCAGATTACCGGACCGGGAAGGCGGTGGTGCGGTTCGACCGTGGACGGACCAACGATGAAGCGATCCGGCGGGCAATTGACGCGACAGGATACAAAGTGAAAGACAAGGAGGATAGGTAATGAGCGGGCAATCGCATCGGGAAAGCTGCTGCGCATCGTCTTCGGATGATGTGCGGAAATACGACCTGATCATTCTTGGCGGTGGTTCAGCGGGATTCGCCGCCGCCATTCAGGCGCATGAGTTGGGCAGGACGGTGCTGATGGTGAACGCCGAGACCCTTGGCGGCACCTGCGTCAATGTCGGCTGCGTGCCCTCCAAGACCCTGATCCGGGCCGCCGAGGCCCTGCACAAGGGAGGCCATCACGCCTTCGCCGGAATCAAGAGTGAAGCCGCGCTGGTCGATTTCGAGGCCGTTATCCGGCAGAAGGACGAACTGGTCTCGCAGCTCAGGCAGGCCAAATACATGGATGTGTTGGAGGCCTACGACCGGGTGGAACTGATCGAAGGCGACGCCAGACTGGAATCTCCCCGGACGGTGCGGGTCAACGGCGTGGTGTACGAAGCATCGAGAATCCTCGTCGCCACCGGCTCGCGTCCCTGGCTGCCGGATATTCCCGGCCTGGCCGAGAGTGACCCGCTCGACAGTACCTCGGCCTTCGAGCTGACGCGTCTGCCGGAATCAATGATCGTGCTGGGTGGGCGCTATATCGCCCTGGAGATCGCTCAGATGTTCGCGAGACTCGGAACCAGGATCACCGTGCTCCAGCGCAGCGGGCGGATTCTCCCCACCGAAGACGCGGATCTGACCGAGGCGTTGACCGGCTATCTGCGGGATGAAAGTCTGCGCATCGAAACTTCGGTTCGGGTCCACGAGGTGAGGCGTGAGGGTTCCGGCGTGGTTGTCCGCGCTCATGTCGGTGATGCGGAGCGGGAGTTTTCCGCCGAACGGATTCTGTGCGCCACCGGCAGACGGGCCAACACCGAAACTCTTGGTCTGGAGCAAATCGGAGTGCGCCTTTCCGGGCAGGGCGAAATCCTGGTGGACGAACATCTGCAAACATCCCAGCCCGGAATCTTTGCCGCCGGAGACGTCATCGGCGAACCCGCTTTCGTTTACACGGCGGCCTACGAGGGACGCCTGGCCGCCGCCAACGCCTTGTCAGGGGAGCCACAAAGGCGCGATTACCGGGCGTTGCCCTGGGTCATCTTTTCCGATCCGCAAGTGGCCGGTGTCGGTCTGAACGAGCTGGAAGCGGCAAGCGCCGGAATCGAGGTGGAGGTGGCCAGACTCGATCTCAGGAACGTGCCCCGGGCGCTGGCGGCGAGGGACACCCGGGGCTTCATCAAGCTTATCCGCCGCAAGGGTTCCGATGAACTGATCGGGGCACGCATCCTGGCACCTGAAGGCGGCGAACAGATCATGGAGGCCGCACTGGCGATCCGCCACGGCATCGGCGTGTCGGATCTCGCTTCGGCCTTCCACCCCTATCTGACCCAGGCGGAAGGGATCAAGCTCTGCGCCCAGACCTTCGGCAAGGATGTAGCCAAGCTGTCATGCTGCTCGGCATAAACAACTACAAAGGAGAACGATTTTATGGAAGATTTGGTCTGTTACTGCTTCGGGTACACGGCGTCCGACATTGAAGAGGATGTCCGTCTCAACGGCAAATCCACGATCCTGGAGAAAATTCTGTCCGAAAAGAAAGCTGGCGCTTGCCAGTGTTCCGTGAAAAATCCCAAGGGCCGCTGATGTGTCGGTAATGTCCGCCAGTTGGTGGACAAGATTATGGGCGGTTCCAACCTCTTCGTTGGACCCTGACGGTTTCAAGAAGCAGAAACCCCGGAACGGGCTGGCCGTATCCGGGGTTTCTGGGTTGGCGGTGGCAGTGAGCCGGTCAGCCGGAGGCGGTATCAGAGGTGATCAGGCTGGCGTGCAGCTCGAGGTTGCGCGACTCGTCGGCCCACATCCGCGCCAGCAGCGCCGTGAAGGCCTCCGCTTCGTCGGCCGGGAGCTTTGATGCCCGTTCCAGCCGCGCCAGGCGCTGGTGAAGATTCTCCAGCAGGCCCAGGGCGTGGTCACGGATCAGCCCGTCGCGCTTCTCCTGCGGCGTGGGGATGAACTCGGTCAGTCCGCCTTTGCGTCGAACGATCATGGCCGTGCCTCCTTAGCTCAGGGTCGCGCCCAGCGAATGGATGCGCGGGTAGATCAGCGGTGTTCCGGTCATCTCGGCCTTGTAGCGGACCTTGTTGCCGGTGTTGTCGGTGAAGGTGCGCACCAGGGTGTACTCGGTCCAGTTCTCGTCGATGGGCCGGGTGTCTTGGATGGTCATCGCCTCCCAGGTCTGGCCGCCGTCGTTGCTGGCGAACCATTGCAGGGTGGTGCCGCTGGGGATTTGCATCTGCACATAGGCCTTGGTCGATTCCACTCCCTGGGTCAGCTCGTTCTCGCGGGTCAGGTAGGCCCCGGTGGTCTTGTTGAGGTAGCCCACCAGGTTGACGTCCCGGAAGTTGATGGCCGGGGTGTCGTTGGCAAGCGAGCTGCTCAGGCGCACGCGGATCTGGACCCGGGTGGCGAGGTTGGGCAGCCGTTCCTCCTCGGCGGGAACCATGGCGTCCCAGGTCACGCCGCCGTCGGTGGAGTATTCCCAGTCGAGGCCGGTGCCCTGGGGGATGGCCGAGTATTCGTCGAGGTTGATGTCGGAGAACTGCACACCGGTGATCGGCTGGAAGCGGATCATCCCCTCGGACTGGAAGTTGTAGCCGTAGATCTTCATCGCCAGGTCGGAGCCGTTGAGCGGCGTCCAGGTCTCGGCGTTGGAGCTCTCCAGCAGCACGCCCTCCATGTAGGTCTGCCGGGTGATGATGCCCCAGCGGCCCATCTTGCCCAGGGTGGCGGTGCGCACCCTGTAGTTGGTGCTGTTGGTCAGCAGCACCACGGAATAGCTGGTATTGGCCTCGGCGTAGAACGGGTCGTCGAAACGAATGCGGGTCTCGCCGCTCAGACTGATCTCGTTCGGGGCCAGCACCTTCTCGGCGAACACCACGCCGTTGGGCAGACCGGTGGTGACGCCGCGAATCTGCACCGTGACCGGGATGCTCGGGTCCCTGGCGGTGAACTGCAGACCGATGCTGGAGATCACCTGGTTTTGGGTGAAGCTGAAGGTCTGGGCCAACGGATCGCGGGGCACGAAGATGGTCTGGGTGCGCCAGACCACCTGCACCACGGGCACGCGGATGATGCGGTTCTCGATGATGCGCTCGATGCGGGTGATGACCAGCGGATCGTTGATCTGCAGGCTGGCCCGCGCCGAGTAGACGCCGTCGGCCATCTCCACGATGCGGTTGCCGTTGCGGGCGTTGGTCGGGATGGTGAAGGAGGCGCTGACCCGACCGGCCTCGTCGCTGATCAGGTTGCTGGCCATCACCTGGCCGTCGCAGCGCAGCACGATGCCGGACTTGCTCGGGGTGAAGTTGATGCCGGTGACGGCGATGCCGGTCTGGCCGCGCCGCCCGAGGTTGGGCGTGATCTGCAGCATGGCCGGGGGCTTGTCGAACACCGCGTAGGGGTTGATGTTGCGCTCCTCGGACCAGTCGTTCTGCTCCACCAGCACGGTCTCGTTGCCCGGCAGCAGCGCCAGGCTGCCGAAGAAGCTCGCGTTGCTGCCCGCCTGATCGACCGAGAGCACGGTGGAGTGCGGAATGCGGTCCGGCGCGACGAAACGGGCGATCTCGTTGACCCGGGCGTCCCATTCGGCGTGGTAGATGTCCGACTGGGCGGTGTTCGAGAAGTCGTCCGAGTAGATGCCTTTCTTGGTCTGGGCGTCCCGGTTCTGCAGCTCGTTGTTCATCTGGTACTGGGCATCGTTGTACTTCAGGTCCTCGACGTCCTGAATGATGTCGTGGATCTGGTCCATGGTGATGCGGGTCAGGCCGAAGTTGCGGATCTCCATGTCGGTGGAGTTGGGCGGGCAATCGATGCTGCACAGTCCCAGGGCGTTTTCCGGCACGATGGGCAGCTTCGGGAAATCCGCCGGAGCCCCTTCCAGCCGTTTGATCTCGGTGGTGGTGGCGTAAACGATGTCGCGGCGACCGAGGTAATAGTCGTAGTCCAGGCTGCAGTTGGAGCCGTTCACCGGCTGGTCGCCGAGGCTGCCGCGCCCGAAGTTGATCACGTTGAGGTTGCCCAGCTCGAGCTGGACCGGCGACATGGTGAGTCCGGCCGTGTTGGTGGCCGGAGGCGAAGCGGTGCCGATCTCCTCGACGCCGTCGTCGACGTAGGAGAGCGCATCGCTGCCCAGTTCCATCAGGCGCTTGTAGTCGGTGCGTGCGCCGTTGGTGGCGGCCCGGTAGACGCGATAGCCGGTCGCGCCGCTGACCGGCAGCCAGGAGAGCTTGTTCATCTCCCCGGCGGCGGTGGCCCGGGCAATGACCGCAGCGGCGTTGAAGGCCGTCTCGCCGGTGGCGTTGTAGGCGGTCACCAGATAGAAGTAGTTTCCGGCCGCCGGATGGTTGGCCTGTCCGAACCAGCCGCTGTCCACGTAGTCGGTGCCCTTGACCATCTGCTTGGTGTAGGTCCAGCGCACCGTGTAGGTGGTGCCGATGGCCGGTTCGTTACCGGAGCCGAGCCAGTCGACATGGTTGCCCGACTGCTGCCAGTCCACGCCCTCTTGGAAGATGGTCGCTCCCTGGCTGACCTCGAGGATGTCCACGACGGGATTGGGGTCGAGCAGGTCTTCGCCGCCGCCCACCGAGCCGCGAGTGACGTTGCGGGTAATCTCGACGATGGCCTCCACCTGGGTCGTCTCCTTGAGCGGCGTGGAGTTGACCGGATAGCGGCGCTTGTTGATGTCGAAGGTTTTCTGCTCGCCGCGCACCGACTTGGTGGCGATGGATTTGGGCACCAGGGTCGAGGTGGGCAGATCGCGCTGATGCCGGAAGCCCTGGATGTAGGCGCGTCCGGCGTTGGTGATCGCCTCCACACTGTCGTCGTCGACGCCGCCGATGAAGGTGTCGAAGCCCCGCACCAGATAGCTTCCGGCCTGATCGAAGGTGCGTTCGGCGAGATTCTGAATCAGGGAATTGAGCCCCTCGGCGGCGGCGAATGAGAGTTGGTCCTCGGTGATCGAGGAGACGGTGATCCGGCTGCCCGGCAGCGTACCCAGCAGATCCCGCAGGTAGAGGTTGGACTTCTCCTGCACCGTGGGCGTGACGTCGCCGCTCTCGCGGTCGAACTTGTAGATCGGGATCACCCGGCGCTCGGTCACGTTGTTGGGCAGCGTCTGGCCGCTGGTGTCCGTCGCCTTGAGAGAGAGAACCCATTTTTCCCGTTCGGCGGTGGGCTCGCCGGTGGCCGGATTGATCAGGGCCGGGTCCTGGGTGTAGCCGTAGTTGTACTTCAGCAGCTCCACGTAAACGTAATCGGCCCCGCTGGTGGTGGCCGGGTCATAGGTCAGGGTCGCGCCGCTCACCTGTTCCAGATGGCCGTCGATGTAGACCACGCCCGGGGCCAGGGTCAGGACGTTGGCGGTCGCGCTGACCTCGAGGCCCATGATGATGGAGCCTTCCTTGAACAGGATGTCGGCGATCTTGCGCCGCTCCAGGTTGATGATGTCCTGCTGCTCGTTGAGTTCGGAATCCAGCAGGTCGCGATCCTGATGGTAGCGGATGCGCTTGTAGTTCTTGGTCGGGTCGAATGTCTCGCGTGAGATGCTCATGTTTGAATCCTCCAGTTAGATCTTGATGATCCCGACCAGCTCCACGCGGGTGTCGGAAATCTTGTTGAAGTCGGGAATGTTCTTCACCTCGTACAGGTAGCCCGGGCGCAGCACCTCGCCGGTCGGGTTGGTGTCCTGATGGAACACGCCGCCCATGGCGAGATCCCCGGTGACGCTTTCCACGTACTGCACGTCGCCGCCGAAGAAGCCGTATTCGCGGATGGTGATGCCGTTGGCCTCGGCCTCGTCGAAGCGAAAGAAGATGCCGATGGTGTTGGTCTCCTCGCCGGTTTCCAGGTAGCGCACGCCGTTGACCAGGAGCGCCCCTTCGGCGTCCTCCTTGAGGAAGGTCCGCTTGTAGTAGCGCTTGCGGGCGCGTTCGTTTCTGAGTCCGGTCTGGCCGATGTCCGGCGCGGGCGGATTCTGCGGGTCGGTGAAGCTGGCATCCCCGTCGCCGATGGCGCAGTGGGTGATGCCGTCCACGGCCTGGCCGAGGAGGAGTTTGGCCGTCAGTATCCGGCCGGTTTTGACGATGAGTCCCAGTGCCATTGCTGTTCTCCTTTAGGTCTGAATTTCGTGGTCTTGATCGATGAGCACCGCGAACAGGATCTGGCGCGTGTCGGCCAGCAGCCCGGCCGGGATCGCGATGCGCTGAACGGTGTCGGATCGGCTGATGTGTGCGCCGGATGTCCGGACGCTGGTGTCGATGCTCCGCAGCCAGGGGCGCGTCACCCGCACCGCCGTGTCGGCATCGACGCCCAGACGTCCATGGATGATGAGCCACAGGTCGGTGTACCGGTTCAGGTGGTTGTTCACGCGAAGCGCGAGGTCGGACCGACGTTCGAGCCGATGGGCGACCCGTACTGCGCTGTCGGCCCGGACCATCACCGTGCGCCTAGCCGGTGCCCCGGAAAACAGCTCGAAGAGCGCTCCGGGTTGCGCCGCGCCGATGGCGAGCAGTTCCGGCCGCCGGATGCCTCTGCGGGTGGTGATGGATGCCAGTTGTCCCTTATGCACGGCCACGGCGAATCCTCCCGCAGAGCTTGAGAGCCTGGCCACGGTTCATGGACAGGAGCGTTTCCGGGCGTCGCTGGCCGGTGATCGTGGTGACGAATTTGAGCTTTCCGCTATGCGTTGCCATGGCGTTACTCCTTCACCGCGCACCAGCCGCCGGTGGTCAGGTTGAACACGCGGTAGCTGTCTGTTCCGATCTGGATGGTGTCTTCAGAGGCGACGTTGCCGCCGCCCACGGCGAAGATCTCGATGAGTTCGCC